>Ga0193752_1000198_pt1 | contig 72424 bp, 65 predicted proteins | sample H1c1metaG_FD_144924 | JGI IMG/M metagenome (GOLD analysis project Ga0193752, IMG submission 144924) | Soil microbial communities from a riparian zone of the East river system, Colorado, United States - H1c1 | ecosystem: Environmental > Terrestrial > Soil > Riparian zone | place: USA: East River... | reverse complement strand
GCACCGCATTCGAGACGATGCCGAGCAGGTGAAAATCTTTGTTGTCGATAGAAAGTAAAAGTCCGCGCGACAATAAAAAATCGCCAACAAGCACTGCGATTTTATTTTTCCACAACGCATTCACCGAGAAAAATCCGCGGCGCATGTTTGAATCATCCACCACATCATCATGTACGAGTGTTGCGGTATGAAGAAGTTCAATCAATGCTGCTGCCCGGTACGTGGAATCGTTGATGCTGCCACACATTTTCGCCGAGAGAAAAACAAACATGGGACGAAGCTGTTTCCCTTTTCGCTTAACGATATATGCGGTGATCTTGTCAAGCAAAGGCACGTTACTCTTCATGGATTCCTTGAATTTCTGTTCAAAGAGGTCCATTTCTGTGGAAACGGGTGCTTTTATGCGGGTGATGGCGGACACTGCGTAAAGATAGTAATTCAGTAGGGAGTATCTGAGTGGGCGAGTGGGGAAGTAGGCGAGTAGGCAAGCACGTACTTGCCTACTCGCCTACTTCTTCAAACTCTTTTCTACTGCCTACTCGAATTTCACTTCGGCCAGCTTGAACGTACTCTTCCTCTGCCCATACAAAAACATCTTCCTTTCATTCACCTGCAACGCGAGTTTTGGACGCAGGTACGTCTTCAGGTCCTGGCTCCGGAACATCGTTTGCCGCACCTGGTTGCCTCTCATGTCCATGCTGACCAGCGCCGCTACGGAACGTTTGAGATTGTTCATGTACCGGAACGATTTCCCCGCATCTTTTACTCCCGTTGGGAGGTCAATGTTTTTGGGATTATCGTTGAACATGAAGTAGAGCGTATTGTCGGAAACGGCGAAGGCGAATGAGAGATAATAACCGCCATCGTTCCGGCTCATCTGCAGCTTCGGAATTTTTTGCGCCCAGTCGATCTTGCCTTCCGGACTTACATTGACCACGATAATGTCGTTGTAATAGTAGTAGTACGTACACGTTTGCGCACCTGTTTTCGGATCGGTGGAGCACACCACGTATTCGTAATACTGTTCGGCCACGAGAATAGCGCCACCATCCTGACGCTGCACGAGATAACGCAGGTTGTAATCGTAGAGCTCAGCATTCTTTGCAGCACGTCGCGAACTCATGAACTGCGTGAGAAACTCCGTGGAAAAATCCATCGTGCCTTCGTGTTCAATTTTCTTCGTCAGCTTGTCGATCTTCATGTAGAACGTGCCGATGATCGCATTCGAACTTTTGTTGGAATAAAATCCGCTGCAGATAATATCGCCGCTATCGGTTACATCGAGGATAATATCGCTGATGAATTTCGGATCGAGCTTGATTTCATATTCCGAAAGTTCTTCGGTCTGCGCATCAAACAAAAGTGCGCTGTGATAATACGTCGGAGTGCTTCTTCGTTCTTTGCGTGTCATCACCGCGCGGTCTTTGGAGATCGTGGCGAGCATGTACACATCACCGCTGTCGTTGATGATGTAATTGTCGAGCGAGAAAAATTTGTCTTTGTACGGAGGCAGGATTTCATTTTTCCAGAGCACGTTGAGTTTTTCATCCATGAGCTGGAGCGTGAATTTCTCGTCGGCGTATTGTTCATACGGTGGATTGGAAATCACGAGCACTTTGGAAGAATCCGTCGAAAGCTGGAAGAGAAAGCGTCCCGGATTGGATCGTTTGTCGGCAGAAATGCGTGCGATCTCCGTCCACGAACGTGTTACAGTGGCCTGCTCATCGAGAATTTCCGCGTAGGCAAAATTGATGTCCTTTTCGCGGTCGTAATACGTGGCAAAGGCGAGAATATTTCCATGGATGAAAAACTGGACAACCGGGTTCAGGGAAACACCGTCGAACCGTTTGTGCGAAATCCGTTTGGTGTAGTCGAGGCCCATATCACCCTGTTTGTACCGCTCAATAATGGGATCGGAGCTGCCAAAAAGCGAATAATCGGTGCGAAGCGCATACAGGTAGGAGTCATCGGCGCCAATCATGCCGGTCATCATCGTTTTTCGCTCCTGTTTTTGAGGTATTCCCCAGGTGATTTCCAGTTGCGCGGAAACAACGGCCGGATACAAGAGTAAAATGAAGAGGACGCGGAACATAGGCATGCGTTTTGTAACTTTAACAAAGCTACTCAATAGCGAACAATGTTGCCTCGCATCCTCATACTGCTTTTATGCTTCATCGGCGTTACGTTGAAAGGCCAGACCGTGGATGCTCCTGCGGATACTACAAAGCCACAGAAGAAAACGATCAAGGTAAACGTCATTGATCCCAAAGGAAAAAAGCGGCTGGCGTATAACGGGCAACCTATCCTGATCGACAGTGTTCAGAAGGCGGTTAAGATTGATCCCACCGTTCTTGCACGCGGTGAATTCAGTGTGTTTTACGAATGGAGACTTGCACAACATTTCAGCGTGGAAGGCGGAGTGGGAATCACGTTCATTGATTTCGCCTACGAGATCTTTGAAAACAACGGACGGTTTATCATGGATGGGCCCGAGAACGGCAACGTGCAGTTTCATACCGGGTTTGCATTTCGTGCACAGGCACGGTATTATCCTTCGCGGTACGAAACGGCTATTTCAGGTTTTTACATGGCGCCGGCTTTTACATACCGCAGCTGGAACATGGAATATTTTGTGAGCAACGGACTCATCAGTGTCCCGTACGATGTAAAGCGGGAGTGGAAAGAAATCCGCCTGCAGATTGGTGAGCAGGATCCTGATCCGTATTCCGTGGTGTTCACCGAATGGTATTTGAATTTCGGTGTACAGTTTCGCGACGACGATAGTGTTTACGGGCAAGGCGTAACTGCGGAGTTGCAGCATAAGACGGAGATGCGGTGGGTTTTCGGAGCCGGCGTTCGGATCGGTTTTGTGCTCTAGGCTGTAAGGCTTAATGACCGCAAAGGCGCGGAGGCGCAAAGAAAAACGCAAAGATCTTCATTGTAGAATACAGGGCGCTGAGAATCGCTGTGCGATTCGTAAAATAACAAGGGCGAATTATTGTTGATTGAGTGGAATTCTCTGCGCTTTTCTTTGCGTCATGGCGTCTCTGCGGCCATCCTAACTACTTGTTCGTAACCGCGCTGTTTTTATTCGCCAACTGCCCGCACGCCGCATCAATATCTTTCCCCCGGCTTCTCCGCACATTCACAATCACGCCACCTTCTTCGAGGACGTATTTGAACACGTGCAAACGATCTGGAAGTGTCTGTTCGAATTCTCCGCCGTCGATCGGGTTGTATTCAATGATATTCACTTTCGCGGTAACGCGTTTGCAGAAAGCGAGGAGTTCTTTCGCATCTTCCACACCATCGTTGAAATCTTTGAACACAATGAATTCAAACGTGACGCGCGTTCCGGTCTTTTCGTAAAAATAATTCAATGCATCGGCCAATGCGTCGAGCGAATTCTGCTCATTGATTGGCATGATGTGATTCCGCTTCGTATCATTCGCCGCATGTAACGACAACGCGAGATTGAATTTCACTTCGTCGTCGCCCAGCTTGCGGATCATTTTCGCAATACCTGCGGTAGAAACCGTAATGCGTTGCGGCGATATGCCCAATCCATCCGGGGAAGTGATCCGGTCGATGGACTCCATCATGTTTTTGTAATTGAGCAGGGGTTCTCCCATGCCCATGTACACGATATTCGTCAGCGAGTGATTGTATCGCTCCTGTGCCTGGTTGCGGATGAGCACAACCTGGTCGTAAATTTCTTCCGGATCGAGATTGCGCAGGCGGTCCATTTTTCCGGTGGCGCAAAATTTACACGTGAGACTGCAACCTACCTGTGATGAAATGCAGGCTGTGATGCGCGTGTCGGTAGGAATGAGTACACCTTCCACGATATTTCCATCGTGCAGGCGGAATGCGCTTTTAATTGTGCGGTCTTTGCTCACCTGGAAATTATCGATCGTTACCACCGGGAACGAAAAATGTTCGGTAAGCAACGCACGTGTTTCTTTGGAAAGATTCGACATCTCCTCAAAACCCCGCGCCGATTTCATCCAGATCCATTCCCACGCCTGTTTCGCACGAAATGCTTTTTCCCCATGATCGGTGAAAAACTGCTTCAACTCATCCTGCGTGAGGGAACGGATGTTCTTTTTTGGTGATTCTGACATTTGTACAAAGGTACGCAGGGGATTTACGAATTACGATTTTGGGATGTACGATTTACGCCTTCGGCAGCAAGGAATTTTCTTTTTTTGACCCCTTCAGGGTCATAACTGTGTACGCTTGATTCCGGAGGAGTCACATGTCCCTTGAACGAAGTGAAAGGGAACTTTTTAAAAAATTCCTTGCTGCCGCAGGCACAAACCGAAAATGGCACTTTTTACTTCGCAGAGAGCACTTTATGCACCGAATGCGCTCCGTTCACCGCCACAGTGATGAAATAAATCCCCGATGGCTCATCGAACAGGATCTGGTTGCCGTTCATGATTGTACCGATCTCGCGACCGGCTACGTCAACCACGGAAACGAGTTCCCATGTGGTTGAACCTCGAATATAATTCGTCCTTCCCACCGAAATCCATTAGCAAATCAGCACATTATTGCAGCGGACGTTTCTTCACCATCCCACCACTCGTATCATTGATGCTCTGGTAAATGATAAACGCATGTTCGTCGATCTGCTCGATCTCGTTCTTGAGGCGCGCAATTTCCAGGCGTGTGATCACGGTATACACCACATCAATGTCGTTGCGTTTTCCATGTTTGCCGTATCCTCCTTTACCTACAAAAATGGTAACGCCCCGTCCCATTTTATCAATGATCATTTCCCTGATCGCATCGCTCTTCACGGAAACAATAGTAACGCCTGTGTGCTCTTCGATACCGTGTACAACGAAATCGATGGCTTTCGATGCCGAAAAATAAATCAGCATCGAGTACAGTGAGGTTTCCAATCCGAACTTGAATGCAGCCACGCTGAAAATAACCACGTTCATAATCAGGATCACGTCACCGATACTGAGCCCGCTTTTTCTGCCGGTGTAAACCGCGAGAACTTCAGTTCCGTCGATCACGCAGCCACCGCGGATGCACAATCCAATGCCCAGGCCGAGGAAGAATCCGCCAAACACCGACACGAGCAAACGATCACTGGTAACGGCTTCAAACGGAAGGAAGGCAACGCAGGCTGCAAGTAAACAAATGGCGCCGAATGTTTTTATGGCAAAGCCTACGTTGAACTGACGTACCGCGAGAAGAATGAATGGAAGATTGATCACCACGATGAGTACTGGCAATGACCAGCCGGTAAGCCGGCTAACGAGAAGAGAAATTCCGGTGACACCACCATCGAGAAATTCATTGGGAAGAACAAATCCTTTGAGACCAAAACTCGCGGAGAGGACGCCTATAAGCATGAGAAGGAGTCCACGAACTTCTCCGCTCACTAATTTTCTGCTGATCGTTCCAATGACCGGAGCGCTGAGTGTTTTTTTCATACAAATTAATTATTAACGGGTATTGAATGATGACCCGGTCGATACAGCCGGTGAACGACTGCGATTGACGGGATAAAGTAATAAATAAATTAAGGTTGATTGACCTGCTTCGTCAGCGGAAAACTAACAACGCATTATGCAAAACAGGCGAAGCCGTAAATCCTGCCCGGAATCGGGAGATTTGGATTGCTTAACCGGTGCACACCGGAAATGACCCGTGAATGCATCCAGGGAACATCCGCGTTTGAGCCCCCGGAATTTCGTGTTTGATTTCTCGGGTGTGCGGAACTGATGGTCGGTGGAAGGTGTTGCAAAGAGATTGATCTCATCCTGCGGATCTGCCAGTTGATCGGTTCGTGAAGATGAACCGGATACCGACGAAATGCGGTCGGGGATTGAATGCTCATTCCGGTGGGTGCCCGCAACAACCGGGAGTATCATCCCCGGTAAAATCAGCAAAAGAAAAGCGAGCATTCTTTTCATTCCCTGTAAGGTACGTTTTTTTCGGAAAAAGAATAAGCGTTTTTGTTTGCTGGGTAGTGTATCAGTTTGAAGTGCCCGTTAATATTTGTGGAATGGAAACGGTTAAAACCGTTGAGCTAGATTGCTGATAGCCCATATACGTTTAACCGCTTAAGCGGTTTTCATAAACGCTTAATATCCAAACTGAGACACTACCGTTTGCTGGCAGACCAGGGTAAGTGTTGTTGTGCACCTTCGGCGTGTCGCCACAGATTCGCAGATTACGCAGATTTTAGGATTAGTTTTTCTTCATTCACGGGAATGTCAATGAATAGAATTTATTGAACACTCCGCATTTAATTTTTTAAATCTGCGTAATCTGCGAATCAGTGGGAAAGGGCCTGAGGCCCAGCTCAAACTAAGCCGCGACGATTTGTTTCATTTACGGCGCGAATGAAATAACTTTGCACCATGAGACTGTTGACCGCCGATTATATTTTCTCACCGGGAGAAGGATTCTTCCGCGATGCGGTGTTGGCGGTGAACGATGATGGCTCAATCGTAAAATTTATTCCGGTTCCCGACAAAGCGGTTCTGGAGAAAGCAGAAAAATTTTCTGGCGTGTTGTGTCCCGGTTTTGTAAATGCGCATTGTCATCTCGAATTATCGCACATGCTGGGCAAAGTAAAACCACAAACCGGTTTTGTAAGTTTCGCAACGGAACTGATTCCCCAGCGCAACTTAATTTCTTCCGAAGAAATTTCTGCGATATGCGTTCAGGCCGATGCGCAGATGTTCGCCAACGGAATAAACGGTGTGGGAGATATTTCTAACCAGCACGATTCGTTTGAAATAAAATCGCTGTCGAAAATAAAATACCACACGTTCATCGAACTGCTGGGATTGAATCCTGCAGCAGCACAAAAGAATTTTGCAGAAGGATTGGAACTCAAAGCGGAGTGCCCACAGACGAAATCAGTTTCGCCACATGCGCCGTATTCTGTTTCCCCGGAATTGCTTCGGTTGATTGAACGCGAGGAAGAACAGAACTCGACTGTTGTTACCATTCACAACCAGGAGAGTAAAGCAGAAAGTGAATTCACTGAACACGGTACGGGCGACATGCTGAATTTGTACAAAGCGTTTGGCATTGATATTTCCTGGTACAAGCCGTCCGGAAAAAATTCGCTGCATGCCACGCTTCCGCAATTGCTCGGCACGTTCAATCTCATCCTTGTGCACAACACGTTTTCATCTGCAGAAGATATTCAATGGGCACACACGCAGCATGAACATTTGTACTGGTGTTTATGCCCGAATGCAAATCTCTACATCGAAAACGCATTGCCCGATGTGATGATGATGCGTGCGAACAATTGCCGCATCACAATCGGTACAGACAGTCTCGCTTCTAATTTTACACTTTCCGTTCTCGATGAATTGAAAGTGATCCACGCAAAATTTCCTGAAGTGCCGGTTTCTGAACTACTCACCTGGGCCACGAAGAATGGGGCAGAGGCGTTGAAGATGGATTCGCTCGGGAGTTTTGAAATTGGCAAAAAGCCTGGTGTGATTGTATTGAGCGGAGTGACGCCGGAGAAGATTTCGGGTAATGCGATGGTGCAACGGATTCTCTAGCTGGTCAACCCTCGGTACACTCCACCCGCTAATTGCCCGCGCAGTTACTCGGTCTGACAAACAACTTCGATCGTGTTTTGTCAGACCGAGTAGCAGCGCAGGAATGTGGGTGGGGCGTACCGAGGGATGACCTCGGTACTCATCGCTGTCACCTCGGCTCCGCTCGGTCTGACAAGTGAGCGCTATCCCGATTCGTGTTTGAGATTCGTACAGACTCGTTGTATACACAGAACCCATGAAGTGAAACCGCTTGTCAGACCGAGCGGAGCCGAGGGATGACGAGATGAATCCGAGCAGTGACCGACTGCGTTGCCCATCGAAAATCGCCCATCGAAAATCAGAAAATCGAATCTACGGATGCGTCCCGCCGCTCATATCCCCCGCCGTATCCTTCAGCATCGCTTCTGCAACCACTAAATCAATTCGCGTAGTGAGCTTGAAGTTGTCTACGTTTCCATCAACGAGATGCACTTCGTGACCGTTGGCTTCAACCACGGAAGCGTCGTCGGTAAATGTGTAACGGTATTCCTGCATGTACGCTTTCGAAAGAACTGCAAGCGTAAAACATTGCGGCGTTTGGATCAGGCAGAATTTTGAACGGTCAACGGAAACAGATTGTTTCGATTCGATCTGGCGGATGGAATCATTCAATGGTACCGCAGGAATTCCGCTTCCGTAACGCTCTGCCGATTTGAACGCGCCGGAAATTGTTTTCTGTGAAACCAGCGGGCGAACGGCGTCGTGTATTCCAACCAAAGCGTCATCGTTATCGTGAATAAGCGACAGTCCGCTGCGCACCGATTCGAAACGCGTTGCACCACCGGGCGCTACCTGCACGGGAACAGTGACGTTGTATTCCGCAACAATTTTCTCCCACGTTTCGAACTGGTCGGACGGAAGAACAAGAATGATTTTAATATCCGGATTGTACGCGATGAACGCGTGAATGCTGTGAAGCAGTACCGGTTTTCCTTCGAGTTTCAGGAACTGCTTGGGAATTGACGATTGCATACGGGAACCTTTACCAGCAGCAACGATGATCACGTATTGTTTCACCCGTCGAAAGTAGTTAAAAGTCAGTAGATGAGAGACGGGAGTCGCGGCATAAAGCAGAAACACCGGGAGAAACTTTCAACCGTTGTTGATAGCTTCTCCCGGTGCTGAATATTCCGGAGGACTGTGTTCGCGTCTCTCGTCTTTCGACTACAGAATAAGCATCGCGTCCCCGTAACTCAGGAACCGGTACTTCTCTTTCACGGCTTCGCGGTACGCTTTGAGGATAAGGTCGTATCCGCCGAAGGCAGTGACCATCATCATCAGTGTAGATTCCGGCGCGTGGAAATTGGTAACCATTGCATTTGCAATTGCAAAATCATGCGGAGGGAAAAGAAACTTGTTCGTCCATCCGTTGAATGGCTTCAGCATACCTTCCGTAGAAACCGAAGTTTCTGTAGCACGCATGCAGGTTGTTCCTACAGCGCAAATGCGTCTCTTTTTGCGCTTCGCTTCGTTCACTACATCAGCACAGAGTTGTGGAATTTCCAGTTGTTCGGATTCCATTTTGTGCTTCGTGAGATCTTCAACTTCCACCGGGCGGAATGATCCGAGTCCAACGTGAAGTGTAAGCGTAGCAAAATTAATTCCTTTCAGTTCGAGACGCTTGAGCAGCTCGCGGCTGTAATGCAACCCGGCTGTCGGGGCAGCTACTGCACCTTCAGTTTTGGCATACACGGTCTGGTAACGCTCGGTGTCTTCCGGTTGTAACGGACGGCGGATGTATTTCGGGATCGGGCAGTTTCCAAGCGCTTCGATCGTTGCTTTGAATTCTTCGAATGGTCCGTCGAACAGGAAACGCAGTGTACGTCCGCGTGAAGTAGTGTTATCGATTACTTCAGCAACCAATGAATCGTCTTCACCGAAGTACAGTTTATTTCCGATACGGATTTTGCGTGCAGGATCAACGAGTACATCCCAGAGGCGGCTTTCGCGGTTGAGTTCGCGAAGCAGGAACACTTCGATTTTCGCACCGGTTTTTTCTTTGTTGCCATAGAGGCGTGCAGGAAAAACTTTGGTGTCGTTGAGGATCATTACATCACCATCGTCGAAATAGTTGATGATGTCTTTGAAAATTTTGTGTTCGATTTTTCCAGTCTTGCGATGGATGACCATCATGCGTGACTCGTCACGGTTCTTTGCGGGATAATCAGCCACGAGCTCGCGCGGGAGATTGAATTTGAATTGCGATAATTTCATGCAATTGCGTCCTTACGGGGACGTCCGGTTTTATAACGTATTCCGGTACGTGGGAAGCCTGCCAGCACCCTTGTCCGTCCGGAATGGGCGCAAATATATCCTTTGCGAGGGGGCGTTGTCAAGTATTTAACACGATTTCTTGAAATTAACGTTACGGCGCTGAGCAAATCTCTGCGATCATTGAAGCGGTGATAAGCACTTTGAAACCCTGCGAGGGCATAACCCTTTGAGGGTGTGCAAGGGTTGTTAAATTTTACCTCCATTTTCTTTAGCGCTGCAGGCTTTGAGGGTGCGCGAGGGTGGTGTACCCTTACCAACCCTGCAAGGCATATATGCCTTTGAGCGTTAATAAGGGTTCTGAAGGGTGCCAGGCCCTGAGCGTTCATTCTCTTCTATATTTAAATAATGATTTTAGCCATTATCGCCATTTCATCGCTTATCCAGGGCGGATTGTATTTCTTCGCAGCGAAACGAAAGCTGGTCTATCTCGACTTCATCGTGCTGGGCTGTTCATCGTTGCGAACATCTGGCTGTTTCCACAACTCTTTCTTCCTTCAGCCGATCCTGCTGGCGGTTGCTGCAAGGTCCTCACTTAGCTGAACTGTCATGAAGTGGCGAATGCTGCAAGGCTCCTTTAACCCTGCGAGGGTATAACCCTTTGAGGGTGTGGGGAGTTTTGTCCCGCTGGGGCAAGGCCGCGAAACGCGCTAAAGTTTTTATGCGTGTTTGGCTCTTACCGAGCCGAAATGTCTTGAACCAGTAAAGTGTTGGAAGGCCCCTACCGCACGGTCTTGAAGTGGCGAAACGCTTTAACCCTGCGAGGGTATAACCCTTTGAGGGTGCCCGTTGCCCGGCTCCGTAGCAGCCAAACATGCATAAAAACCGAGTTCAAGTCACACCCTTGCCCCGTAAGGGCAAAACACCTTTTTCGTTTCAGGGATTCCCGCTAAGGCCTGCTTCAAACTCCTCAACCGTCATCGCATCCTCCAGCCCGTATTCCCCAATCCTCGTCCGGCACAAAGCGCTCAGATACGCACCCGATCCCAGCGCCACACCAAAATCCCGCGCCAACGAACGGATATACGTCCCCTTGCTGCAGGAAACGCGGAAATCAAATTCAAGTACTTGTCCATCCAGCGCTTTTTCGTTGGGGACATGACGGAACCCGGTAATCTCGAATTCCCGGATGTTCACCTGACGCGGAGGCAATTCAGTCTCGGTTCCTTTGCGCGCTTTGTCGTAGGAACGTTGCCCGTCGACCCAGATCGCGGAAAAAACCGGCGGAACCTGGTCGATATCACCGATAAACTTTTGAGTGGCTTCATCCACCATTTCCTTTCGGATGTGATTTACGTGGAAATAAGCGTCTACTTCTTTCTCGAGATCGTAGCACGGTGTGGTCGCACCCACAACAAACGTCCCGGTGTATTCTTTTTCCTGCCCCTGGTAAATGGCGATGTTCTTCGTTTGTTTTCCGGTGCAGATAATAAGCAATCCCGTTGCGAGCGGATCGAGCGTTCCGGCATGACCAACTTTCAGTTTCTGCCCGATGCTGAGTTTGATGAGCCAGCGGATTTTATTGACCGCCTGGAATGACGTCCACTTCAACGGTTTGTCGATGAGAAGGACTTCTCCTTCGGGAAAATTAAATTTTCCAGGTTCGCTCACAGGACTTGCAGCGGAAAAATGAAATAGTGAATGATGAGCACGAATCCGCCAACGATAATGCGGTACACGCCCCAGATCCGGAAACCGTATTTCTTCACCATGCCGATAAAAACTTTGATCGCGAATGCAGCCACGATGAACGCTACGGCATTGCCAACGGCCAGTGTCAACAGTTCATCACTGGAAAACATGCCATTGACTTTAACGTGCTTGAAGAGTTTATAGCCCGTTGCGGCCAGCATGGTAGGCACAGCGAGAAAGAATGAAAATTCAGCGGCAACATCACGCGTGAGTTTTTGTTGCATGCCTCCGATGATCGTTGCACCGCTGCGGCTTAATCCCGGAAAAATAACCGCCAGCACCTGCCAGCACCCAATGAAAAATGCACGGAGGAATGAAATTTCTTTTTCTTCTTTGATTTCCGGATTCTTAAATAGTTTGTCGATGAAAAGCAGGATGATTCCGCCGCCTACCAGTGAACACGCAATGAAAACAGGGTTGCCGAGTTTTTCATCGATGTAATCGTCGAGCAGTTTTCCAACGATGAGCGCGGGAACGACTGCAATGCCGAGCTTGATGTAGAATTTCGGATCGCGGAAATTGACAAACTTTTTCCAGTACAGCGCAACCACTGCGAGAATGGCGCCGAGCTGAATAGCCACGGTAAATGTTTTTGTGAACGGAAGATCAGCAATTCCTAAACCGGAAGAAGCGATGATCATGTGGCCCGTCGAAGAAACCGGTAGAAATTCGGTAAGTCCTTCGATGATGGCGAGCAGGATCGCGTGAATGAGATTCATTTACGATTTACGATTTTGGATTTACGATTCGGGGATCGTGATAGTCACACGATCGTCTTCGAAGCAAATTGTCAGACTGAGCGGAGCCGAAGTCAGACAATTTCGTAAATCTAAACTTGCTCAGCAATAGCCTTCGGCGATTTCATGATGCCGTACAACACCACACCAAACCCGATCAGCAGTGTGATCGGAGCAACGGTAATGCGTCGTGAGCTGAAAATTTCAGGATTGAACTGGTTTGGGTCTTCAGAGCCTCCGCCAATCATGAGCAGGTAGCCCAGGATAAGAACACCAATTCCTGCGAGGATGATGTAATAATTCATTTTGTCGAACGCCAACGTATTCGGAGCCGACTCTTTGCGCATATCAGAAGCAGCAGCCTGTTCTTTACGGGCAGTGCCTTTAGCTGTAACGATTTTCTTAGCCATGGGGCGAAGATAGGGGAATTCGTGAAAAGACGCTGTTAAGGAGTGTAAAAGACTGGGGTTCAGTATTCAGGGAATCAGGTCTTCAGGATGCAGGAGATCAGGTATTCAGGATGCAGGAAATCAGGTGTTCAGGATGCAGGAAATCAGGTGTTCAGGATGCAGGAAATCAGGAGTTCAGGATGCAGGGGATCAGGTATTCAGGTATTCAGGGTGCAGTCATGGTCTCGTATGCAGAGCGCAGAAATCCGTTTGCGGTGATTTTCGTTTTACAGGAATTTTGAAGATCGCAAATCGAAAGACAACCGGCTCACCTGCCTCCTGAACACCTGATCTCCTGCCTCCTGTTTTACACTAACCGGCGTAAAGCGCATCCGTGCTTTGTCTCAAGAACTTCCTCACCGCCAACGCCGTACTGATCCACGTAATCAGGACTCCGAGCATGATCTGCAACGCGCAAAGAATCGCGAGCGTTTCTACATCCGCCACCTGGATCAGTTTGAGGTCGTGGAAATAGCGGTCCATCACGAGCACAATTCCAACGGTGATGAGAATGGCAATGATGGCGCCGATAATTCCGTTGCGCACGCCTCTCCACACAAACGGACGGCGGATGAAAGTTTGCGTAGCGCCCACAAGGTCCATCGTGCGGATCAGGAAACGCTGGGAGTAAATGGCGAGGCGGATCGTATTGAAAATTAATCCGACCGCCACAATGAGTAAAGCCGCACTGAAAACAAGAATGATCAGGCTGATGGAACCCATGCGTTCGTTGACCACGCCAACCATATCTTTCTGGTACATCACGTCTTTGATGCGGGAATCTTCACGCAGTTCCTGTTCGATCCAGGCAATGCTGTCGTTGTTGGCGTAAGCGGCGTTCAGGTAAATTTCAATCGACGGTTGAAGCGGGTTGTACCCGAGTGTCTTGATGAAATCTTCTCCCAGGTCTTCGGAAAGTTGTTTTGCGGCTTCTTCTTTCGAAACAAAAATGGTGCTTCTTCTCCACGGTTCAGCGTCGATCGATTTCTGCAAAGCAAGAATGTCAACGTCTTTCGCGGTTTCATCGAGGAAAACGGTGATGTTGATGTTTTCCTTCACGTAATCGGAAACCATGCGCGCTTTGAGAATGAGCACGCTCAAAAGCCCGATCATCACCAGCACCAGCGAAATACTGATGATGATGGTAACACTTGAGCCGGCAAAACGGCGACGGGCTGAGGTTTCTGACATATCCGAAACGAAATTACTAATTCGCGAACCCGGCAAAAACCTCGCTGGAATCAATTATCAAACGAGTTGTTGACAATGGAGCCGTGGGTTTGCATAAGAACGGATTCGCTCCCGATGCTTAGGAATGTGTTGCTTAATAGAACGCAGATCAAACGGATTAAGCGGATTGTGACGATGATTGCTTCGCGATCTGATAATAATTTACACGAAATTTTGTTGTATGGTTTTTGTAAAATTCCGTGAGTTCTGCGTTTTCCGTGTACCATTTAAGAAACACCGGGTAACACAGATCGCGCAGCGATTCAATCCACAGCAATACGTTTTGCTGCGACCAATTAAAACCATTGCTTAATAGGAACGCTGATTTAGCGGATTATGCGGATTAAAAAGGATTTTGATTTCGTCACAGTGACCGCTTGAGTAACACAGATCGCGCAGCGATCAAATCCGTTCCAATCCTTTTCGCGAAGCGATCGCAAGCAACAGGATCGCGCAGCGATCAAATCCGCGTAAATCCTTTTCAATCCGCGTCGCGAGCGTTCCGCGTTCCTATTAAGAAACACCTGAGCAACACATCGCGAAGCATCGGGAGCGCAGCGATTCAATCCGTGGAGATCCGTCCTTCAGTGGGACGCCGAAGGCGGCATCCGTGTACCATTAAGCAACACCTGAGCCAAGCACCGATCACTATGCCATCCGCGCACAAAAAAACCGGGACAATTCACGAAGAACGATCCCGGTTAATGAATACAAATAACCGCGTATCTACTGTACGATCACAAGCCGCAATGCAACTCCATTCATCCGTACAGAATAAAGCCCCGAAGGAAGATCACCCAGGTTCATTTCTCCCTGGTCCGCAACCATCGCTTTCCGGCATTGTTTTCCATGTACGTCGAACACTTCAACAAGCTGCGGAGATGCCATACCGTGTTGAATGCGGATCACACCTTGCGATGGATTAGGCATGATGCTGAATGCGCTGAGTACTGTTTCACTGATTCCGGTGCAGATGTCATCAATCACACAAACAGTATCGACACTCACGCAACCCAACGAATCAGACAGGATCACACTGAGGCATTCTGTAGTGTCGGTTGTCACGCACGATGTTGTTGCGCCGTTGCTCCACAACCAGGAAGTGTAATTTCCGGTTGCGCACAATTGCAGTACATACGGATCGCAAATGATCGTGTCGTTTCCAAGTGCATTTACAGAAGCCGGAGCGGGCTGCGTGATAATCACGGTATGGGTGATCATACAGCCATTTGCATCGACGATCATAACCATGCACGTGCCCGGACAAAGATTGGTTACTGAAGGTGTTGTTCCTCCATTGCACCACTGGTAACTGTACGGCGAAGTGCCTCCGGTCAGACCTGTGATCGCTGCGCTTCCGTCACAGATCCCATTGCAACTGACATTCGTTGCGGTAACTGTTGCAGTCAATGCCGCAGGTTCAGTAATGCAAATTACTTCGGTATCTATACAACCGCTCGCGTCTGTAACTGTAACCGTATAACAACCGGCACAGAGGTTGCTCACCGTAGGTGTTGTATTTCCTATTGGAGACCACAGGTATGTGTATAGGCCTGAACCGCCGCTTGAGCTAACACTGATAGTTCCATCGCAGGTTCCGTTGCACGATGCATGGGTAACCGTAGCTGTGGTCACAATGGCCGAAGGTTCGGTAATGCAAACCATTTCGGTATCTGTACAGCCATTCGCATCTGTAACGATTACTGTATAGCAACCGGCACAGAGGTTGTTGACCGTAGGTGTTGTATTTCCTATTGGAGACCACAGGTACGTGTATGGGCCAGAGCCGCCACTTGCGCTAACACTGATGGCGCCGTCGCAGGCTCCGTTACACGTTGCATTGGTGGCGGTAGCTGCGGCCACCACGGCCGAAGGTTGAGTAATACAAATCGTTTCGGTAGCTGTACAACCGTTCGCATCTGTAATTGTTACGGTATAACAACCAGCGCAAAGGTTCGAGATGGATGATGTAGTACTTGCCATCGGCATCCACAGGAACGAGTATGGACCGGTACCACCACTTGGGATAACGGTAATTGCTCCGTCGCAAGCGCCATTACATGATGCGTTGGTGACCGTTGATGTAAGGGTGATAATTGCGCCAACGGCCGAGTGACTTCCCACTGCCGGGCTGGTAGTTCCTGTACCGGTGAGTACCCCATTGTAGTCGAGACGAATGCGGCCTGGTGCTCCAGTGGCTCCGGTACCATAGTATGGATTTCCCGGAACATTTGAAGCGCCGCCTATTCCGCCATCAGCAGTCATAGCACCATTATGGGTCATGGCTGGTGACATCAGAATGATCGATCCGCCGGATCCGCCACCGCCGCCACCGCAATTTCCTGTTCCATCGCTGCCACCGTTTCCACCTTTTGCAGAAATAGTTCCTGTTGCACCAACAGTAATCGATATGGCCGAGCTGATCATGATCAGGCCTCCGCCTGCACCACCGCCACCGGCTCCGCAGCTGTATCCGCCCGAACCGCCACCGCCGCCTGAACCGGCTTCAAGTCCTGCGATATTGGCTGTTCCGTACATCGGCCCGCCATATCCACCGGATGAACCGCCCGATGAGCCACCCACAGCAGCATACCCTGCGCCACCGCCGCCGGACCATCCGCCACCGGCATTTCCGGCGCCGCCCGGACCTTGCCCGTTGACACCGGCAAGAGGCCCAAGGCTTGATGAGTAAGTTCCATTACCACCATTTGCGCCACCGGCAACACCAACTCCGCCGATCCCGGCAGAAGAAAATGTTACTCCGTCTGTTCCATTGCCGCCATTGGCCGTCAGCACTCCGTTAATGGTTGCTGCGCCTGTGCAATAGATGATGAGTGGCTGCGTGCCGGTAACCGTAACTGTAACACCTGCATTGATGTTGAATGTGGTGTAGTTGTAGGTTCCACCGGCCAGTGTGGTATTTGTCGTTGCAGAATACGCACCATCAAGGCCGGTACCAGCAGTGAAGCATTGCGCTGCGGCAGGTATAGCTGCCGTTATCAGCGATCCGATTAAGAAAAGTAGTTTTTTCATCATGCGAAAGATTTTGTGTTTGATACCTGATGAAAGATACGATTTTTGGAAAACATAGGCCAAATGGGCGACAGGGTGGTAGTGTCTCACTTTGCTTTTTGACACGGCGGCACGGCGCATTTTTACGGCATTTCTTATCTAAGCCCGGGCGCTCACGGCGAGATAACGGTAACGCGCCGTGAGCGCTTGGGCTTAGAACGGGTTTCGTGCTTTTTTTAGCGCCGTGTCGCCGTGTCAAAATATCAAATGCTCAAACTGAGACACTACCGACAGGGAGCTCTGTGGTGTCAGGTGGTACCACCTGACACCACATCACTGAAAATCCCGGGAAGCCTCGTAAATTCGTCTCCACATTAACCGTAAACGAAGCACCAGGATATGGAATATAATTTCCGCGAAATAGAACAGCGTTGGCAGGCCGAATGGAAGAAGAACCAAACCTACCGTACAGAAAATGCGGGCGACAAACCGAAGTATTATGTACTCGACATGTTCCCGTATCCTTCCGGCGCAGGTTTGCACGTGGGTCACCCGCTTGGGTTCATTGCTACGGATATTATTGCCCGGTACAAACGCCTTACCGGTTATAACGTTTTGCACCCGATGGGTTACGATGCGTTTGGTTTGCCTGCGGAACAATACGCGATCCAGACCGGCCGTCATCCTGCAGAAACCACGAAAGAAAATATAAAACGGTATCGCGAACAGTTCGACATGATCGGTTTCTCATTCGACTGGAGCCGCGAAGTGCAGACCTGCGATCCGCAATATTACAAATGGACGCAGTGGATCTTCATCCAGCTTTTCAAATCGTGGTACAACTGCAAAACACAGCGCGCGGAATCCATCGATACGCTGATCGCTGTTTTTGAAAAAGAAGGTTTCAAAGGTGAGCATCACCGCATACTTACGGGCGATATCGAACACGACATAGAGGCATTCACACCGGAGCAATGGAAAAACTTTTCGGAGAAAGAAAAGTCAGACATCCTGATGAATTTCCGGATTGCTTATCTCGGTGAAGCCTGGGTAAACTGGTGTCCGCAACTGGGAACTGTTCTCGCGAACGACGAAGTGAAAGACGGTGTTTCCGAACGCGGCGGTTATCCCGTAGAACGAAAACGCATGCCGCAATGGAGTATGCGCATTACTTCGTACGCCGATCGTTTGCTGAAAGACCTCGACACACTCGACTGGCCGGAGTCGATGAAAGAAGCGCAGCGAAACTGGATCGGGCGTTCCGAAGGTACGAGCATCACTTTCAAAGTTGACGGTTCGTTGTCTCCTGCCGTCAGTTCGAGTAGCCCGCAGCGAAGCGAAGGGCGTATCGAGAACACGGCAGGAAAATATGCGATCGAAGTTTTCACTACACGGCCCGATACCGTTTTCGGCGTAACGTTCGTCACGCTTGCACCCGAACACGAACTCGTTGATAAAATCACCACTGCAGCATACAAAGACGCAGTTGCCGCATACGTAAACATCGCGAAGAACAAATCGGAGCGCGAACGCCAGGCGGAGAAAAAAGTTTCCGGCCAGTTTACCGGTGCGTACGTTGTTCATCCGTTCACGAATGAAAAAGTTCCGGTGTACATCGGGGAATATGTTCTCGCGGGATACGGAACAGGGGCGGTGATGGCTGTGCCGGCACATGACTCACGCGACTTTGCATTTGCGAAACATTTCGATCTCGGAATTCCGCAGGTTGTCACCGCTCCTGCTGATCACGACTTCTCGAAGGAATCCTACGATGCGAAAGAAGGACAATGCATCAACTCCGATTTCCTGAACGGTCTCGAAGTAAAAGATGCGGTTCGCAAAGCGATCGAAGAAATTGAAAAGCGAAACATCGGCAAAGGCAAAGTGAATTTCCGTTTGCGTGATGCGGCGTTCGGACGGCAGCGGTATTGGGGAGAGCCGATTCCGGTGTACTACAAAAAGGTGTCAGCATCAGCGTCAGTGTCAACGGCTGCGGATCTGATTCCGTATACGATGGAAGAATCCGATCTGCCGCTGATCCTTCCGGAGATTGACAAATTTTTACCGACGGAAAGCGGTGAGCCACCACTCGCACGCGCGAAGGATTGGTCGTACAACGGTCACCCGCTCGAAACAACAACGATGCCGGGCTGGGCCGGTTCTTCCTGGTATTTCCTGCGTTACATGGATCCGAAGAACGAGAAAGAACTTGTTTCGAAAGAAGCCGTGGAATACTGGAAGAATGTTGATCTCTATCTCGGCGGCGCGGAACATGCAACAGGACATTTGCTCTACGTGCGTTTCTGGACGAAGTTCCTGCACGACATTGGAAAAATTCCGATGAATGAACCGGCGCAAAAGCTGGTGAACCAGGGGATGATACAGGGAGTGAGTATGAAGGCCAATGTTTTTGTCGACCGGTCTTCGGGTGATGAAAAATATCTCATTCTGCCGCCCGATGAAAAACGTGAAGGGGCATTTCACAAAAACTATCTCGTGAACTACGTGAATTTTGTGGAAGGAAAATATTGGATTGATGAAGCCGGTGCAACACAAACCCGCGACAAAGAAGCAGTCTTCCGGAACTTTTACCTGAGTTCGATAAAAGTTGAACTTATTCCTGAAGTTGAAAAAATGTCGAAGTCGAAATACAATGTGGTTTCGCCCGATGACGTTTGCGCAGAATATGGCGCCGACACTCTCCGCCTCTACGAAATGTTCCTCGGTCCGCTCGAAGCGCACAAACCCTGGAACACCAATGGAATTTCCGGGGTGTCCAATTTTCTTAAACGTTTCTTCCGCCTATTCGTTTCCGGTGATGCATTCGTGGTGTCAGATGAAACACCGAATGAAGCCGAACTGAAAGTCCTTCACCGCACACTGAAAAAAGTTTCGGAAGATATCGAGCGCATGTCGTTCAACACCAGCGTGAGCCAGTTCATGATTGCCACGAACGAATTGATGGAACTGAAATGCAACAAGCGCGCAGTACTTGAACCACTCGTGATTGCCTTGTCGCCGTTTGCACCGCACATCGCTGAAGAATTGTGGAGCAAACTCGGGCATTCAGAAAGCGTGACTAAAAATTCGTTCCCGAAAATTGACGAGAAGTATCTTGTCGACAACACGATCAATTACCCGGTGCAGTTCAACGGAAAAATGCGTTTCACCATTGCGCTCGCTGCGGATATGTCTAACGCGGACGTGGAGAAGGAGGTGCTGTCATCGGCAGATGCGCAGAAGTATCTCGAGGGAAAAACGCCGAAGAAGGTGATCGTTGTGCCGAAGAAGATTGTGAATGTGGTTGTGTGAGGCGTCACCCTTCGTCACCTCGGCTCCTCGGTCTGACAAGTGGACTCTATCTGGATTTGTCTTTAAACCGCATACTTAATCGTGACGACTTGTCAGACTGAGCGGAGCCGAAGTCAGACAAGTGAGCAAACACTTTTACTGCTCATCAATCCACGTAAACTCCCCCTCCAGCAACGGCAACTTCTCCCAGTCCAGTTTCTTCACCGTCCAAATGATCTTGGGAGCGAGGTAACCGTCATCCACGGAAGAACTGAAATTATCAGATTCAAATGTGTACGTGCTGTCATTGAGTGCTGCGTAGGTAATGTAACGATCGCGACTCGCGGTGTAAACGAATTTTTTGTTGGTTGTATCAATCACAAGCGGATAGTCGAACATGTTTCCGTTTGAGTATTCAAAAACAATGTACCCGCGACGCAGGATAAAAATCCGTTGCAGTACCGGGGCCGCATACGGAGAATCATCTTCAACGTATACCGGCCCATCCGAACCGGACGCATTGTAATCTGTTTCGAGAATTTCATACGCACCATGCATCGGTGGCCGCTCCGCTTTGTCGTCGTTGAAATTCTGTACCGCCACATACGGATAATGCGCTTCGCCGAACAACACCAGCACAACCAGAACTTTTATCCCGGGCAGCAACCATTTCCATTTTGGTTTCCAGGCGATGGCCGGAAATTTCCACGCAGCTGTTTCTTTCCCGCCGAAAAATGAAAGCAATCTTTTTCGTGCAGGAATAAGAATCACCAGCGCCATGAACAGCAATGTGAACGAGTGCAGTTTCACGGTGATGTCGAACCCGAGGTTGACCGCAAGGACATTCGTCATCACCATCACCGCAATGATTGCACCTGCCACGGTTGTTCTGCGAAACAGCAGGAGAATTCCGGGGATAATTTCGATCAGCCCCATGAACACGGAATAGGAATACGACGTTCCCATGCTGGTCCAGTACAGCAAATCGCGGGGCGTGTTGCCCACTGTGGTGTACAGGATGTTTGGCTCTGGTAACATGAACTGCCACTTGTACAGTTTCGAAAATCCGTACACGAAAAGATTGAACGCAACGAAATACCGCAGCATCACAAAAAAACACGGCTGTAGTTTCGCTTCTGAAAACGGACGCTTCGATTTCCAGGTCCACACGATCGCCGCGACGGTCGCAATCAAAACCAGGTTAAAGACGTGAACGTACACCAGCAATGAGTCCGAATAAAACTCATGCGCGCCGGTGAGATTTACACCGAAGAATAATTCACCCGTGAAGCTGGCGGCATAATGAAACGGAACACCGAACCAGTTCGTGATGTTTGGCAACAGGTAGTAATCGAACGACAGCGTAGTGATGTACAGAAAAAAGTACACGCACAGGAAGCGCCACAGCAGTTCTTTGGGCCAGGATGTAACGGGTAGCGACATAGCGTTTGCGATCAACGGTACAAATTCGCTCAAAAAAAGTTCATTCCCGTGTGAACTTTTCATTTTTTCGCGTGTAATACAGGGAACAAACTCCTCGACGATGAAAAAGATTGTTCTCCTTTTGGTTGTACTGGCTATGACAGCCGGTGTGCATGCGCAGACCCGACGCATCGCGCACCGGAGTCACGGCGGCGCAAAACATGAAAAATACGATGGACACGATGGCAACTACGGCAATCCACCAGAGATGACCCGGCAGCGCATGCTGATCCTGCAACCCGATACGATCGGAGATTCAATTGTGTGGCGCGCTGTGGGAGATACCCTGCTCCGCACGGATTCTTTACGGATCAACCAGCATCAGCCTGAAAACAACATCGATGACGTGAGTGAACTGGGCAAAGTCTGTTCGAAAATCACACAATAGAAAACATGAAAACGATTTTTGGTTTTATCCTGGTATTCGCGTTTGCCGTTGGTGCTCATGCGCAAACCAAGCGCATCGCGCACCGCAGTCACAGCGGAGCAAAGCACGAAAAGTATGACGATGGAGATGGTGAGTACGGAAGAATTGCCCCGTCGAAAATCAAAATTCACCTGGAATCCGGAAAAGATACAGTGGTATATCCCTGGGATTCGCTGGCGCGACCGTATTATCTCGATACGCTTCGTCCGCACCGGATTGAAAAGCAGGTGAAGGAGATGGAGGATATTGATCAGTTTGGGCAGGTAACGGGGAAAATGATTCAATAATTACAGATTCAAAGATTGATCCATTCGCACATGCCAACGCACAATCTCGTTGCGCGTTGGCATGTGCGAATGGTTTGAATATTGAATTTTAAATCCTTGAATTTACATGTGCTTCTCTTTCCGCTTCTTCCCGTTCTCGTCCCAATAAAGCCACGTCTTCACTTTCTTCCCGTTCACATATTCTCCCGACGATTTCTTTTTCCCATTCTCGTAAAACCCTTCCCACTTTCCGTCTTCCTGTCCGAACGTGTATTGACCTTTCACCTTCACCTGTCCGGTCTCGTAGTATTCTGCGTACTCGCCGTGAAGCTGCGCCGTGCTGTATGAAAGTTTTTCTTTTGGCTTTCCGTTCTCGTAGTAATACATCCACGTACCGTCTTTCTTCCCCTGGTGGTTGTAATATCCCGAATCTTTCAGGTTGCCGTTTTCGTGCCAGGTTTTTGCTTCGCCCGATTGTACACCGGCTGTATAATTCACCTGCGATTCTTTTTTACCGTCTTCGTACCACTTCGTCCAGGTCCCGTGTTTTTCATTGCGCGTATTGAACGTTTTCGTTTCCTTCCGGTTTCCGTTTTCGTAAAAATAGTCCTGTGTGCCTACTTTGACTCCGTCGTTGTACGTGATCTTCGATTCCGGATTACCATTCTCGTGAAACGTTTCCCACAACCCATCCGTTTCACCTTTGTAATTGTACTTGCCTTTTTCTTTGATGTTTCCATTCGGGTACCACGTTACCCAAAGTCCTTCGCGGCTTCCGTTCCAGCTGTATGATCCTTCTTCTTTGTGAAATTGATTGTCGTGCCACGATTTATAATTCCCAACCATTTTATCGTCTTTCCAGCTGACCATGTAATGAACTTTTCCGTTTTCGTGGCGACCTGTCCACTCCCCGGTTTTTTTTCCTGCCGCATATTCTCCATTCTCATTGAGTTGTCCGCCGGGATAATACGATTTGTACGTTCCTTCTTTTTCACCTTTATCGTTCAGTGAATATTCTTCGGAAAGTGATCCATCTTCGTGAAAATATTTCCACTTGCCCGTTGATTTTCCGCAAACACGTGTGCCCACACTTTTCAATTTATCATTCGACCAGAATGTACTGTCCACCTGCGGAACTCCGTATTCGTATTTTGTAAACTGCACGCGGTTTCCTTTGGCGAACTGGTTTTTCTTCGCGCCATTCACCGTGATCTGTGATGTTTCTTCAATCACTTTGAACTTCACAGTCTTTCCTTTGGCAGAAACCACTTCGACCACACCAATGCCGAGCCATCCTCTCATCACGGAATTAAAAAACGGGGTCTCAAAATATTTCTGCATCTCACCGCGATCGCCCGGGCGCAGGTATTCATCGCTTTCCATTTCCATCACAGGAAACTTATCGGAATCTGTGCTGAGTGTACCTTCAACGGTATACGCGGCCTGGTCGGAACATTTTACCGTGCCGGGTTCCTGTGCATAAGTCAGAGAGGAAAAACTGGAAAGGAGAAGAAGAATAACTTTTTTCATGGTCAAATATACTCACGGAATGGTAGCGGGTCAATTCAAAGTATTTTGTCGGGGACGCTCATCACGGCGGAAGCGTTTTTCAACCACCAAGGACACCAAGGTCACCAAGTACGCTAAGAAAATGTTCAGGACGCTTGGTGATCTTGGTGTCCTTAGTGGTAAAATTTCCAACGAGCAGGCTCACGAAGTTCACCAGGACATTGCTCTAAGACGCCTGGTGAATCGGGTATCCTTGGTGGTAAAATAAGACAGGCGACGCACAATGAGTTGAAAGACGAAGTGAACGCGTAAGAACCCCGGCTTTTGTAATGGATTTTGCTCGAAGCTTTTGTAATTTAGCCCTATGAAAAAACTTCTACTCGCAGGTTCATTGCTGTTTGTTGCCAGCACGATTGCGGCGCAGGATTATCGGGCGTACGTTCCCCAACGCCCGGCTTATTTTCATTCCAACAACACGCAGAGCTCGTGGTTCTACAACGAAACGCGTGGAGTGGCAGAAGACACATCGTGGGTCAACGGTTCACATCGCATGGTGAAATCGTACCAGGAGGAAATCGCATCGGGTTTCGGCAGCCAGTTCTCCCCATGTTTTGAGTTCGACACGAGTTGGGTAGGTGTGGCCATCGAACAGGATACGATTACCTGGGAAACCTGGTTTTTCAATTTCGAAGGCGATACGGTGAAATTTGATCCGTCTGCCGGATTGGGACAGAGCGGACTCGTTTGCCGGATGATGAACGGAAACGTAATGCGCGGAATTGTTACTTCGGTAACACAAGGTTCGATCATGGCTGTAACCGATTCGATCCGCGTGATCACACTGAATCTCGAAGACCAGTCTGGTTCACCGTTGGCCAGCGATATGAACGGAAAAACCATTCTGCTCGGAAAACAACACGGCCTGATCAAGACGTACATCTGGAACGATTTTCCGAATGATACTGCGTCGTATACACTATACGGAATGGAAAACCCGGTCCAGGGCGCACGTATTATAACTGCACAGGAGATTTACGATTACAACATCGGTGATCGCTTTGACTGGTATACGGTTTACAATTACAATTCGATGCAGAATCCAAATATGTACAATTATTATACGTGGATCATCACCGGGAAAACTGTGAACGGTGACACGATCACCTACAACTACAGCGAAGACTGGGTTTACAAAATCGGGAATACGGTGCTCGGTCAGCATTGGGCTTATGCGGGAACATGGACGATAATTCTTGGCGACCAGGACACGCAGAACGAATTCGATCATCGTCCCTTCGACATTCAGCAATACCCGGATACCACAGTGATGGGGGGCAACAACTTCAATACACCAACCATGCCTTATGCCCCTTCACAGGTGAATGGTCGCCAGTTAAAGGGTTATGTGTTGGGGTCGCCGTTTGTTTACGATGCGGTTTCGCACTGTTTTAACGGCGTGACCGTAAGTTGGGGACCTTGCGATGGTGATCACTCGGTGTATGGAGAAGGAATCGGAAGGGTGTATAGCAAAAGCGGCTCTGCGACTTGCTTTGGCACGTACAACCTTGTCTATTATGAAAAGGGTGCTGAAACCTGGGGAACACCCAACAACTGGAGCGTTATTTTATCTGCTCCTGAACATACCAGCGAATCTGTTCTTGCGCGTTCATGGCCTAACCCGGCCAATGATGTGTTAAATATTGCTCTTCCGGATGTAAAAGAAGGCAATCTCACTTACCAGATTTACACCATCTCCGGCCAGTTAGCAGTTTCCGGAAATGCACCGGTAAACGGCGGAATTTTGCAAATTCCTGTCAATCAGCTTGCAGAGGGCGCGTATACTGTAGTAATTTCGGGCGAAAATCAAAGCTGGATCAGCCGGTTCGTCCGCTAGACATTCTGTTGGCACAGGCTTTGCATCTTTTGGAGTAGAAAACGCTCTAAATTTACTGCTTATGAAACGCCTGTTTTTTGCCATCTGTCTCCTGGGGAGTATTCCGGTTATTGCCGGTGGAGGAGACCCTCCCGTGTACCGCAAAGCGCCTAACACTGCTTTCAAACGCGGGGAAGAATTGAAATACCGCGTGCACTATGGTGCAATGAACGCCGGTGTGGCCACGTTTACCATCGATCAATCGAACAAGCTCATCAACGGCCGTACTACTTTTCACGCCGTAGCGAAAGGAAATACCATCAGCGTGTTCGAATGGTTTTACAAAGTGCGTGATCACTACGAATCGTATTTCGATGAAGAAGCGCTCATGCCGTGGATCTTTATCCGTCGTACCGATGAAGGTGGATTTAAGATCAACCAGAACCAGACGTATGATCATAATCTCGGTCGTGTGAATTCCAATGGAAAACTGCTCACCGTTCCGAAGTACATCCAGGACATGGTGTCGAGTTTCTACTATGCACGCACACTCGATTTCACCAATGCGAAGGATGGCGACGTGTTTTCCGTTCCTACGTTCATCGATGATTCCGTATGGACAATGAAACTGAAATTCAAAGGACGCGAAACGATCAAGACTGATCTCGGAAAAGTGAAATGTCTCAAGTTCGTTCCGGTTGTTCAGAAAGGCCGCGTCTTCAAGAAAGAAGAAGACCTCACGATTTGGATCAGCGATGATGTAAACCACGTTCCGCTTCGTGCACAAGGTTCGATACTCGTCGGTTCGATCAAGATGGATATTATCAGCACTTCGGGGTTGATGGTGCCGTTGACGATTGTCAAGTAAAAAATTACGATTTACCATTTACGATGTACGATTTTCGCTCGGGTTAAATTAACCTTGATCGGATGCAACGTCGTAATGTCCGGGATACTAAAATCGTAAATCCTACCAGTTAGTTCGCCTTCGGCGTGCTGCCACAGATTCGCAGTTTTTTCGGATTGTTTTTTGTGACAATAAAAATCAGTGCAATTATTTTTTAATCTACGCAATCTGCGCCTCTGTGGCAGAAGACCGGAGGTTCGTCCGGCTTAAGTTTTGAATTTGTGAGGTCACAGAACTCTCCGGTCACCCGGAGCGATTTTCGCTCAGTAATATTGCATAATTTGCGGCTCACTAAAAAAAATTACCCTTTATGAAGAAAAATTTCATTGTTGTTATTGCTGCAGTCCTTTCAGTGGCGTTTATTACATCATGTTCAATTCAGAAACGACATTACAGATCGGGTTACCATGTTGAATGGAAAAACAACCCTTCTAAAAATTCTGTAAACGAACAGGAGCCGGTTAACGCGATTGTTACGGAACAAGCAACTCCGGTGCAGGTAGAGAATCAGTCCGCTGAAATGAATGATGCTGTTGGTACAGATCAAAATCAGGGCACACATACTGCTGTGACCCCGGCTGCGATCAGAAACAACGTTACAGAGCAGGTGAAGAGCCAGTCTGAGGTTGTTAAAACAAAGACGTCGCTGAAACAAGCAGTAAAATCTGAATTTAAAAAAGCAGCAAAATCTACTACGGGCGATACACCTAAAGGTCTGCTCATCGTACTTTGCTTCCTCCTTCCATGGCTGGCTGTAGGCCTGGTAACAGATTGGAACATAAGAGTACTCATTATTAATTTGTTGTGGTGCTTGACCTGCATCGGTGGGATCATCCACGCGCTGATTGTCGTGAACCGCGAAACAAAATAATGGCCAGGAAAATTGCATTGCTCATTATTATTAGTGTAATGATCATCGGCCCTATTGGGCTGATGATCATTCCTTATGATTACTTCGACTACGGGGAGAGCATTTGTCCTTCTAAATTGTTATTTGATTCAGAATGCCCCGGTTGCGGAACAACACGCGCAACAATGAGATTATTCCATTTCCGTTTCGCAGAAGCCTGGGAATTTAACCGGCTCAGTTTTATCACAGTCCCGCTCATGGGATTTTTCTACGTCCGTATTATTATCAATTTGAGCAAGAAGTTGCGAGCAGCGTGAGTTTACTTTAATTGTCGCAATCAATACCGTCACCTACACTCAATCAAAATCAAAAATTGTCCATCGTAAATCCGTAATTTGGTGCCCAAACACGAGACAAAATGGGCGAAGCAAATCTTCCGGATCGTTCTGAGATCCTGAAAAAAATTGAAGAGAAATACCAGGGGCTGGGGCAGGATGCAGGGAATTTCCTCAAAGGATTTTCGCACATCAAGGCACTCACCTACTGGGATTACATCGAAGTGGATACGCTTCTTTCCTTGCAACGCCCACGTACCGATTTTCCGGATGAGCCCATCTTCATCATGTACCACCAGGTCACGGAATTGCTGCTGAAACTGATCCGTCACGAATTGCAACAGGTTACCGATGCTGAACAGATTGACACCGGATTCTTCCGCATCAAACTCGAACGCGTAAACCGTTATGCCGGAATCCTCACACAATCTTTCAGCGTGATGCGCGAAGGAATGGATTATGATCAGTACAACGAATTCCGTTTGACACTCGCCCCCGCCAGTGGATTTCAGTCGGCGCAATTCCGTTTCGTCGAACTCATGTGTACCGATGTTTCACTTTTGCTGAATCACCGCGTGAAAGGAAAATTCACGAATGAATCGGATTACGACGAGATGTTCAACGAAATGTACTGGCTTGACGCCGGGCTCGATCGCAAAACCGGTAAGAAAACACAAACGCTTCAGCACCTCCTTGAACGTTACCTCGACGATTTCAAACGCACAGCGCAGAAAATGAAATCGCATAACCTCTACCAGACTTTCAAAAAGCTTGATCCATCAACGAACGGGTATGATGAACTGAAGACAGCCATGCGCAACTTCGATCATACCTACAACGTGGTGTGGCCGCTGGCGCATTTGAAAACTGCGGAGCACTACCTGGGTCAGAAAGACAAAGGCGGTGTGAAAGCAGCAACCGGAGGCAGCGAATGGCAGAAATACCTGCATCCATCGTACCAGCGCCGGATTTTCTTCCCCGATCTGTGGACGGCGGAAGAGCTTGAAACGTGGGGGACGTTCTAAGGATAGACGCAAAGCCGCAAAGTAGAGGGTAGTGTCTCAGTTTGAAATCAGTTAAGATTTGTGGCATGAAAACGGTTAAAACCGTTGAGCTGGTTTACCGGTTTCAGTCCTAAACATTCAACCGCTTAAGCGGTTTTCAAAAATCCCCAATGGCCAAACTGAGACACTACCAAAGTTTTTTGTAGATGTATCCTTTGCGAAATCTCTGCGTTCTTTGCGGCTTTGCGTCTATTTTCCACAGCTCCTGGCAACCATTTCCACTTTCCTGCGTTATACTTACAAACGCCCTTCCCATGAAAATCATTTTTACGCTGCTCATTGCGCTTGCCACAAACCTTCTTTCGGCGCAGATCACCTTCCAGCACACATTTGGCCCCGCCGGCGGTTTTGATTATTCGCTATGTGGCATTCCCGTTTCAACGGGCGGTTACATCATGGCAATGAACTCCGACGACAATTCCACCGACGGACAGGATATGGTCATGCTTCGGACCGATCTATACGGGGTTGAAACCTGGCGCGTTTATTTCGGATCACCGGGTTGGGAAATTGCGACCGACATCATTGAAACCAGCGATGGCGGATTTGCCATGTGCGGATCATGGAACGGATTGGGCAGCGATTCCGCTGTGGTCATCAAGACAGATGCGAGCGGAAATCTGCAGTGGCTAACAAAAATTATTCCCGAGCCAGGGCGCGCCGTTGCGCACGATCTCGTGCAAATACAGGACGGTTCAATACTGGTAACAGGCTTTACCACATCCAACGGATTTCTCGCGAAGCTGGATGCTACAGGTAATCTCGCCTGGCAGAAGATCTACGGAAACGACGATGGCGTACTGTTTGCCATACAGGAAATGAATGGCAATGGTTTTATCCTGGGAGGAACAACAGCTGCTAACGGAACAGCAGACTTCTGGCTGGTGCGTACAGATGCGAACGGTGATACGCTCTGGACAAAAGCGCTTGGAACCACCATCGATGAAGAAGAAGGCTACGATGTTTGCACTACACAGGACGGCGGTTTTGCTATTTGCGGATACCAGTATCAGTCAGGTGGCGATGCTGTGCTTATCAAAACAAATTCTTCCGGTACGCAGCAATGGATGGAAACGTACGACGGAGGTGGCTGGGAGCAATGTCACTCGCTGGCCGAAACGTGGGATGGTGGATTTGCATTGGCAGGGCGGAAAGAAAACCCATCGAACGTCAATCACATGTGGCTGATCCGTACAGATGCCAGCGGCAGTTTCATGTGGGACCGAACATACCCGATGAATTCCGTAAGCGGCGGTGATAATATTGAGAACTGTCCCGATGGCGGATTTCTCATTGCAGGGTCCGCATCAAATCCGAGCGATGCGTATCTCGTAAAAACCGAAAGCGCCGGATGGGTAAGTGTTCCTGAAAGCACAATGCCCGATGGAGATTTCACGGTGTTTGCAGATCAAACCAACGCACTACTGCTCGTTCGTTTCAACGAAGCATTGCCCGGACGTCGCATCCGCATCACCGACATACAGGGAAAAGAAGTGGCGAATGATGCCGGCGGAGAAATGCTGAGCACATTCAGCACAGTTGAGCTGGCTTCGGGAATGTACGTGGTCAGCGCAGTGAATCCGGATGGTACGATAGTTTCCCGGAAGGTCGCGTTACACTGATTTAACCGGGCGTTATTGTTAAATTTGCCTGTACGAATCATTTTCCCCCGATGTATCCAAGGCAAATTGCGGCGTTGATCCTGTTGCTCATTCTGCCTTGCTGCGTTTTCGCCTCCACGGTTTCCGGATCTGTTACGTCAACCACCGGTGAACCGCTCGCGTATGTTGCTGTTTACGTCAAAGGAACATCACAGGGAACAACCACAAACGAAGACGGCGCGTATTCACTCAGCCTGCCCGGTACAGAATACACGATCATTTTTCAATTGCTCGGCTACAAGCAGCAAACGGTAACTGTTGATTTTACCGGTGGAGATCTTCCGTTGGATATCGTGATGACGCCTTCCGAATTTCAGCTGCATGAAGTTGTAGTTACCGACGACGATGAAGATCCCGCTTACGGAATCATTCGTAAAGCACAGGCCAAACGGAAATTTTATCTCGAGCAGGTGCAGAGTTTCAGCTGCGACGTGTACATCAAAGGAATTCAGAAAGTAACGCAGCACCCGGAAAAAATTCTGGGCGTGGAAGTCGATCCGGAAAGTGAGATCGATTCGCTCACAGGAATTATTTATCTCTCCGAATCGGTTTCCACATTCAGCTTCGAGCAGCCCGATAACATTCACGAAGAAATGATTTCGTCGAAAGTGAGTGGCGACAACCAGGCGTTCAGTTACAACCGCGCATCGGACATGCTGTTCAATTTTTACAAAAACGTGATCGAGATTCCTGATCTCAGCGAACGCGGTTTTGTATCGCCCATTGCATTTAACGCGATGTTTTATTACAAATATCGCCTCGTGGGAACATTTATGGAAAATGATTCGCTCGTGAACAAGATCGAAGTCATTCCCAAACGAAATACCGATCCCTGTTTTCACGGGTACATCTACATCATGCAGAATTCGTGGCGGATCCACAGCACAGAATTGTATCTCACGAAAGATGCGCAGATCGATTTCGTGGATACACTACTCGTGAACCAGGTGTTTGTTCCGGTTGAACCGAATGTCTGGATGGTTTTCTCGAACCGTTTCGTTTTCAAATTCGGTTTCATGGGCATCCAGGGCAACGGCATGTACATGGGTGTCAACCAGAATTACGTGGTGAATCCTGAATTTCCGAAACGGTATTTCACCGGTGAGGAAATGAAAGTACACGACGATGCGAACCTGAAAGATTCCACGTACTGGGTCGATGTTCGTCCTGTGCCGTTAACGCCCGAAGAAGAACTTGATTATCACCGGCGCGACAGCATCATGCGTGTGCGCAATTCGGAGGCGTACATGGATTCGATGGATCGCCTCGCGAACCGTCCGACATTTCTCGGGCTCGTCCTCGATGGTTACCGGTATTCTTCTTCGTACAAACGTTTCACTGCGGGAACAACGCCGCTGGTCAATGTCGTCAGTTACAATTCCGTGCAAGGTCTTCGTGTGGGAATTGATTTCGACATCACGAAAAGCTGGGAGAACCGGAAATGGATTTCGCTTGAACCTGCATTCTCTTACGGGTTTGGCGATAAACGTTTTTACGGCGAAGGAGAATTGATCTGGCGCTACAGTCCCATGAAACAAGGACGGATCAGTTTTGCTTCCGGAAGAAGCACGAACCAGTTCAGTCCACGCGATCCTGTTCCCATTCTGCCAAATACGGTGAACACGTTGCTGTACGATCGGAATCTCCTGAAAATTTATTCGAAAACATTCGCACAGGTATTCTGGTTTTCAGAAATAATCAATGGGTTGAACGTAAGTTTTCAAATGGATTTTGCCAAACGAAAACCATTGATGAACACGAGCACGTTTACCTTTTTTGACTGGGAGAACAGGGACTTCACGAGCAACGATCCCCAGGATCCGGAAGACGATTCTATTCCTTCGTTCCGCACACACCGTTCGCTGGACATGAACCTCCAGTTTTCGATCCGGTTCAAACAGAAATATTATACGCGTCCGTACACGAAAATTATTCTCGGATCGAAGTACCCGATCATCGGAATCCAGTTTCGCAAAGGGATCAAAGGCGTTTTCGGAAGCAGCACGGATTATAATTTTGTGAAGATGAGTGTGCGTGACGTGATCAACCTGAAACTGCTGGGGAAATTTTCGTACTACGTAGGCGCAGGCATGTTTCTCTCGAAAAACGATTTGCCGTTCATGGACTATTATCATTTTTTCGGAGGACAAACCATCGTGTCTACGTTTGAACCGCAAAGTTTTCAGTTGCTTCCGTATTACACATACAGCACGAACAATTGGTTCATGCAGGCACACGTGGAGCAACGCCTGGGTGGAATGATCATGAATAAGATCCCGCTGATCCGGAAACTGCAGTTGACCGAAGTGATCGGGTTCAATTGGTTCCGTACCGAAGATGTATCATCGTATTATGAAGTATATTTCGGTGTCGATAAACTTGGCGTGATTCGTGTTGATTTTGCGCTGGGCTATTTGCAGGGACGCAAAGCTTCGGCCGGCATTCGGGTTGGATTGCGCCTCGATTAAAAACGATCATGAAAAGACTGCTGATTTTTCTTTCGTGTATTTTCATTGCTGAACAGGCCAGTGCGTTTGTGTACCCGGTCTTCGATACATTGCTTGCGAACGGATTGAAAGTCATCGTCTGCGAAAAACCGGCTACTGTTGCCGGTGAAGGATTTGCGGAACTCGAAGTCTGGTACCGTGTTGGCAGCAAAGATGAAAAAGACGGAACGCGCGGCATGGCCCACCTTTTCGAGCACATGATGTTTCGCGGAACGAAAAATTATTCGGGTGAAACATTCACGCACCGCATGGACAGCGTGGGTGCGGAATGGAATGCGTACACCACATTCGACAGAACAGTGTACCATGAATTTCTTCCGGTCGCAGCGCTGGACATGGCGATGATGCTCGAGGCCGATCGCATGCAGAACCTGGATGTTACGCAGGAAATTCTCGACACCGAACGCGAAGTGGTTGGGCAGGAATACCGGAATGGAATCAGCAACTGGTACCGGAAGATGCAGCTCGACCGTTATGCGATGCTGTACCCGCAGGGACATCCGTACGCGGTTGACGTGATCGGTAATCTCGATGAAGTGACTTCGTTCACTTCTGAACAGTGCATGAAATTCTACAACGAACATTATTCGCCCGGCAAGGCCTTTGTGATAATCGTTGGCGACGTAAAGCACAGCGACGTATTCAAAACCGCAGCAAAAACCTTCGGCGCAATCTACGTAGTGCCGGAACAAATCGCGGTTGGCTCAGGGTATCATCCTATGCTGAATACGCACGTGAAGGGTTTGGAAATGAACATGGATTTTCCGTTGCAGATCTATTGTTTTTCATTTCCACAACCTCCGGCCAGCGACAAAGATTTCTTTGCGTTCGACATGATCATGAGTGTTCTCTTCTCCGACGACAATTCAATTCTCAACGAGCGACTGGTGAAAGAAGAGCACAGTGCGTTTGGTGTTGTGAGCGTTGGAGAAGCATGGAGTTTATTCCCATCTCGTACGCAGGTCGATGTATTCATGCCGCCTTCACCAGGAAACCTTCGAGTGAAAAAAGCCATACGTGAAGAAATTGATGACGTCATCGCGAACGGACTTCCGCAGGAAAAAATGAACGATTTCATTTCCAATCTTGAAGCTTCGCAGATCATGGGTGCATATTACGCGGAGAATATTGCTCACGAACTCGGCATGGCGGAATATTATTTCCGCGATTATAAAAAAGCGGACACGATGATTGATTCATATAAAGCGGTAACGCAAGAGGACATCAAACGCGTAGCTGGAGATTACATGCGTGCCGAACAGGTGGACGTGATCAATATTAAACCGGCTGAATAATGAAAAAGATCGCGGTAGTGTTCCTGTCGTTGTTCTGCGTTTCAGCATTCCTGGAAGAGAAAGATCCTTTTCCGGAAATTGAAAAGTACAAGCTGAAGAACGGCATGGAAATTCTGTTCGCGGATTTCGGCCAGCTTCCTGTCACCTCCGTGAATATGTTTTTCAATGTGGGAACGAAAAACGAAACGCCGGGTCAGCAAGGCATGTGTATGCTCACCACCGATGTTTTGCTGATGGGCAATGAAAAATATTCGCGCGTGGAACAGGACCGGTGTCTTTTCCGGATCGCGGGAGACATTTCGGTATCGTCCAATTCCAATTTCACGATTGTCTCCGCCGATTTTCTGAATAAAGATTCGGAGATGGGTATGGGCCTGTTGTCATCTGCAATCATGAAACCGTTATTTCGCCAGCAGGATGTGGATGAACAAAAAGAATTTTATCTCGCAACGAACAAAACAGATAAAATAGACGCCTCCCAACTCGCGGGAATTTATGGCGACTACGTGACCTTCGGTTTACAGCATCCGTTGGGAAGACATTTTTACGAGGCACAGTTCAACAAAATCACGACTGCGCAGATACGTGAATTTTATTCGTTCAATTTTACACCGGGCAATTGCAAAGTTGTTATCACCGGAAAATGCGACCGCGTAAAAATGAAAGAGCTTCTTGAAAAATGTTTTGGCGGATGGTCGGCACCGTACGGAGAAATGAACAGTTCGGCTTACGACATTCCCGCGATCAAAGACAAGGAATACTTTTTCGTCGCGAAAGCAAATGCAGAACAGGCCGCGATCACCTGGACAAAACGCGCGCCCGAAGCCGGAAGCAAAGACATGCTTGCGTTCCGTGTGGCCAACAACATTTTCTCCGATTACCTGATGAATGAGATCCGTGAGAAACGCGGCTACACGTACGGCATTTACAGCGCGTTCAGCGAAGGCGACAACACCGGGGTATTCCGTGCATCAACACAGGTGCGCAATGAAGTGATGTATTCAACACTCGAAGCATTTGATGTTGTGCTGAACGATTTTTATGCGAAAGGCCCTCAGCAAAAAGATCTCGACAAGATCAAAGCGCGCATGCGTGCAGGGTTGATGAGCATCGAAGATCCTGGTTCATTCGCGATGCTGATCAATCCGCTCGTGTATAAAGATTACAGCAAGCGCAAAGGTGTACTCGCCGAGTTCGACAAGCTTGATCTCGCGGCGATCAATAAAGTGATTAAAAAGTATTTCACGCCGGATTCGTACAAGGTGGTGATTGCGGGGAATGGGGAAGTGTTGAATGCGCAATTGACGAAACTGACGGCGTTGAAACGGCTGGAATTGGGAGTGATTGAGCGGGATGAGTAGTCACGGGTCCTGGCCCTGCGGGGCTTAAGAGGTCTCGCGAGGTTAGCACTCTTGGGTCGACTGGAACAGCGTCCGTGTAGTTTTATTTTATCTCTATTCTTACCCCTTCAGGATTATTCCACAGGTGCAATTTGCTACTTCCAACTTTATATGAAAGTTCTTGTTTGCCTTTTGTTAGGTTTTTTAAATTCGGAGCCCCTAGTTTTTCAATAATGCTGTTAAAAAAATTGTTTACAGAAGTATTGAACAGTTCAGCATCTAAGCCGGACGAGTAATAGTTAAAATGTAGTTTTATAATGGATATTGGTTCTTTATTAAAAGCCCATAACAATAAATTCAATCGATGATGATCTCTTTGTCCATACTCAGGGTGGCCAATAAAAGCATTGTATTGAGCGGTTTGTTGTTGGTCACTTTCAGTATTGTAAATTTCAGGTTCTCCTATGAATTTAAATGCTTCAATAAAATTATTACCAGGTGAAATGGAGCAAAAAGAAAATCCGGTTTCTGAATTATATTCAATTTTTTTTATCAAAAAAGTATACACTTCATCTAAATTTATAAAATCAGATTTCCACACAATATTTAGTATTTAATTGTCATTTTTTCATTTTAGCCTAGTGCTGACACATAACGTTTGCGGATTGGCAACGTGCGCTTTTCCTTCTAATAAATATACGTGAAAAGTGCATGGTGCCAATGCGCTGTTAGCTACCGTCTTCTTCTATTAGATAGTTTGGGATTATTGTATTGATGAATCTAAATACGCCGTCTGAAACTGCAACATGGTCTAATTCTACTAGACGCTTAAATAACAGTTGATAATTGGTAATGTTTGCTTTTGAGGTTTTCTTCAAATGAATTAAATCATTACGAAGGTCAAGAAGTAAGCTAATGTCAGCATATTCTTTGGGGTTGCTCTTCTGGAAATCAATCCCTGTTAACTTTTCTACTACATCTCTTATTTTGGTAGTAGGGCCTAACCACTCTAAATCACCCTTTTTCTTCTTCACATTATTAATTTCAATCTCCACATTTTCGGGTAATAGTTGATTAACGAAACCTTCAATAGTCGTGCTTAATAAAATTACTCCTTCAGAAGTTTCTTGGAAATACTCGATAAAATTTTCGTAGTGATAGTTGTGGTCAAAGTGCTGCTCTTCAGAGTAAATTTTATTCTTAATCGCGTATGAGCGCTGCAAATGTTCGTTCGCAGATTTGTAATAAATGCAAATGGGGTTGGGTTCAGGAAACGTAAATACTTTTGATTTATCTTTTGAAGTCTTCACCTGAGTACTTACAAAGTTCTTGTCTCCAACTTTTGAAGCAATGATAGCACTTGGTGCATTTCCAACAATTTTATAAAGTTTTGATAATAATTCCTGCGTAGCCTCTTTACTCAGTCCAGTCCAGTCGTAGTCTATATGGCTGGTGACTTTTAAGTTCAAACTATCTAAATCTGTCAGGGGTAACAGCTTTACCTTTTTTAATTGTTTCATATAGCGAAGGTGTGGGATGGGAGCTAACGTTTTGCGGATTGGCGCCGTTCGCTTTTCCTTCTAATAAATATAGGTGAAAAGCGCAGGGTGCCAATGCGCTGTTAGCAGTCGTTTGGCCCGAATCATTTTCTGCCAACAAGACGAAAGTATGTTGGAAAGAGAGAATCCCTTGAAACTCGATTGACACTAGTTATCCATTCCTGAACCACCCTTACCAACCCTGAAAGGCATATATGCCTGCAAGGGTTTACAAGGGTATCCAAGGGTTTAACCCTTATCAACCCTCAAAGCCTTATAACCCTTTGAGCGTTAAGTGCATGTTAGCTACAGTTTTTTTCTCATTTTCAAATGTGGAATTCCGTCTTCATCAAAATAATCACCAATTCCTGTGTAACCATTTTTAGTGTAGAAGTTGACAGCTGAGTCTCGAGCATGGCAATACATGACTGTGAAACTCTTGTCGGAGGCAAAGTTTTCGCAAAAACTCATCATTTCAGAGCCTATATTCAAACTTCTAAGGTTTTCCGTCACAACTACTCGCTGCATTTTCATTTCATCACCTTCAGGGACAAGAACCGCGGTTGCAATAATAGCATCGTCCAAAAAACCTGCTATTTGAAAGTGGTATTTCTCTTCTTCTAATTCCTGGTCAGTGAACCTACTTCCAAGTGGTTCTCTGAGAATTTTTTCTCTAAGTCTAACAGCATCTGTCCATTCTGGACTTCTATGTGTAATCTCTTTAAAAGTCGGTTTCATAAATTGTAGTTAACGTTTGGCCGCTTGCCGTCATTTGCTTTCAAAATTATTCCAAATGTCATAAAGCTCGTTTACTTCTGTCTTGGTGTAATTGCAAACCCAAAATAGCTGTAATTTTAGTTTTCAAAAATCGCATCAATTTCAGTTTGATACATCGCAATAGCCGGATTAATTATTTCTTCAACGGCTTCTTCAATACTATTTACAGGCTTAATTCCATAATCTTTTAAAATCCACGCTTTAAAATCATCGTTTTGTTCAATATCATCTTGACTAAATTCTAAACAAAAGCCTTTGTAGTCACGAGTATCAATGTAAGGTGGAACAGAATTTAATGTCCAAAAACGCATTAAGTCAAAAATATTTTTAGCTATCATCACACAACCTCCTTCATCTCCCAATACCAAAACAGGCCATTCATCACAGTTTTTTGAGCCTGGAATTTTATAAAAAGCATAAGAACTTCCAGAGTGTGTAGCTCGACCAAAAATCAAAAACTGACTTTCAAATTTTTGGCATTTTTGCTCATCAAGGATAAAATATTTTAAGTCATCTTTTCGATGATAACTCAATGCCATTCCGTAGGAAATCCACATATCATCTTTTAAAAATTTTTGAGCTAACGTTTGAATCGTTAAACTACGTTCATCGTCTGTAAATAAATTTAAAAATTGTGCCATAAATTATTTTTGTTTTATGTTGTCATCCTAAAATGCCCTATAACTCGTTTATAGCCGCCACTGTTTCTTACTTAGCATCCCAATTCGGAACGCTTTACGCAGGTTTATGGCGACTTATTTCTTCTCCCAATTTACTGCAAAGAATCAAGCGGCGAACGAATTTTTCCAATCGCATGCGTACTCACATGTGTGTAAATCTCAGTGGTCTTGCTGCTGGAATGGCCGAGCAGTTCCTGGATGTAACGCGGCTTGTATATTGCCTGAATAATGATTGCGCAAGTGTACGAACACCACTTGATGCCAGTCGGGTGATAAACGTTTATAGTCGTTTGTAACCGTTTGTAAACGGATAATCGGCCTGCACGCAGAGCAACCGGATTCCTGGTTTTTCGGGCTGATCAGCGGCAGTTAACCCCATGGAGCCCGAAACTGGAATGGTTGATAATCAAGGTGTTGATTGCGGATTCAAATATACCTGTAACTTAAGCGATCTAAAACCGTCTTACTCCTGAACACACCACCATTGCCATGACCGTAGACGAATTTAACCGCTGCGTGGACCTGTACGCCGATAGCCTGTACCGGTTCATATTGAAAAATGTAAAGGACAAAGACAAGGCGAAAGACATTGTCCAGGACACGTATGAAAAACTCTGGCTCAAAGTTTCGGAAACCGAAGCCAAGAACTCGAAGTCGTACATGTTCACTACGGCATACCGGACCATGATCGATTACCTGCGCAAAGACCAGCGCCAGGGCTCGATGGAGGAAGCGCCGATGATTGCAGTGTCGCACAACAAACAGTACAGTGATCTGAAAGAGGTGTTGAACGAGGCGTTGAACAAGTTGCCGGATATCCAGCGTTCAGTGGTATTACTTCGCGATTACGAAGGATACTCGTACACGGAGATCGGGCAGATCACAAACCTGAGTGAGTCACAAGTGAAAGTGTATATTTTCCGTGCAAGAACGTTTTTGAAAAATTATATCGGAAGCATTGAAAAAGTAGTTTAGACAAAACATCTTAGAGCCGACTTGTCAGACCGAGCGGAGCCGAGGAAAGACAAGCAGTGAAAAGTAAAATCGAATAATAAAAAATGAACATTAACGTAAACAACGCCGAAGCCTTTTTCCTCGATTACTACGAGGGAACGCTCTCTGAGCAAGAGGTTGCGGAGATGTTTGCGTTTTTGAAATCGAATCCGGCGCTGCGCGAAACGTTTGAGTCGTTCGCGGATATTTCAGTGAATACGGATGAAACAAATACACCGGATTTTTCATTCCTGAAAAAGGAAATTCCGGTAGCTGTGGATGAACACGAGCAGGCGGAGATCTGGATGGTGGATGTGGTGGAAGGATTGATCAGTGAAGAAGACCGGGCAAACCTGGAAAAATATTTTGCTGTATACCCGGACAAACGCGCAGAACTAGCGTCGTTCGAAAAAACTATTTTGCGCGCCGATGCGAATGAAAAACTGGAAGGACTTTCCGGTCTGAAGAAAACGGTAACAGTACATGCAGGCAACTTCGATGATTTTGCAATCGCTTCGGTCGAGAGAACAATTACTGCGGAGGAACAGGAATTGCTGAATATTTTCCTGTCGGTAAACCCGGATTTCAAAACGCAGTTTGAAAATTATACGAAGACCGTTTCTATCGCTGATAAATCCATCCGTTTCGAAGGGAAATCATCCCTGAAAAAATCGGAAGTGGTGGTGAACGCATCGAACATCGAAGAGTTCCTCATTGCGAAAATGGAAGGTGAGCTTGCCCCGCACGAAGAACAGGCGGTTGATGCATTTGTTGCGGCACACCCGGAATACAACTTTGATTTTTCCTTACTGGCGAAAACAAAACTTCAGCCAGATACGTCAGTAGTTTTTGACGCAAAGGAAAAACTCAAGCGCGGTGTGTTGCTGATCAACGATGAAAATTTTGAACAGCATGTCATTGCCGCTTCAGAAGGTTTGCTCAATGGTGAAGAATTGAAAGCGTTCAACACCTTTGTGAATGCGAATCCGAAACACCGCAAAGTGGTTGCATTATATGCAGGGACCCGTTTGCAGCCCGATGTGAATATTGTTTACGAAAACAAAGCGGAACTGAAGCGCAAAGAGCGTGACGGAATTATCTGGTGGTCGGCAAACATGCGTGTTGCAGCCGCAGCCATCGTGGTAATTATCCTGGGAGTTTATTTCTGGATGAAATTCGGAAGCAACGTCAACGATCAGCAAAACGGAAATACGATCGCATTGCAAGACGAATCAGTGAATCCAAATAATTCGGTAAACCCGGTGACCAACGATGATGGCGGTCAGAAAGATTCCAACACTGCTGAGTTGGCTTCCAGTCATACGGATCCGAAAAACACCAGCCGCAATGTTGTTTCGTTACCCCGTACGAATGGAAATGATAAAGGCAATCCAACCCGCCAGGTAGAAACAGGATTTGTGCCCGTTACGATCGTGGTGAACAATATTCCAAACGCTGCGAACGATGCGGTGAATTTTTCAGATGCCTTGTACGCTACATTGTTTAATGAACCCGCCAAAGAAGAATCTTCTGAATACCTCAGCGCCGGACAAACCGCTATGCGTTGGATGAAGGAAAAACTCGACGGGCCTGACGCAACAGTGGCTGCGAATACTAAAAACGGCATGGACCCGGCGCAGCCTGAAGATCCGAACGTAGATGGAACTGATCTTGCAGAAAGTGCTTTGAACCGCGTTGGCGATGCTGCTACCGGTGGCAAAGTAAACATGGAGCGCAAGGACGACGGAACGTGGCTGCATTTGTGGAATTACTCGGTGCGGGTGAGGCAAGCGGACTAAAATGGCCGCAAAGGCGCAGTGACGCAAAGTAATCGCAGAGTACGTTACTCATTCGCTTAATAAATTCTTCAGCTTTGCGCTTTTCTTTGCGACTTCGCGCCTTTGCGGTCATTTCTCCTATCTTTTAACAATCCGTAACTTTACACCACACATCCGCGCAGGGAACGCTTACGTATGTGTATGAAAACACGTAATGAAAATGCTCTTCACATCGCTCACTTTCGCACTGGTACTCGCAGCATGTTCTGCACCAGATACAGTTCCCGTGAAAACCGCGGCAAATGATACATTGACCATGAACGACACATCGAAACTTCCGCAAACCGACGCCGAGTGGAAAGCAAAACTCACGGCGAATCAATACCATATTCTTCGTGAAAAAGGAACTGAACGTGCCTTCACCGGAGAGTATTGGGACAATCACGAAAAAGGAACATACTACTGCGCCGGGTGCAATAGCGCGCTTTTCAAGTCGGAAGAAAAATTCGACAGTGGATGCGGCTGGCCAAGCTTTTCATTGCCGTGGGATTCCACCGCTGTGAATTATACAGATGACAACGCGTATGGAATGAAACGCACGGAAGTCACCTGCAAAAAATGCGGAGGACACCTGGGCCACGTGTTTGATGATGGCCCGCCACCAACAAATTTGCGGTACTGCATTAATTCAGGATCGATTGTGTTTGTCAAGGAAGAATAAGTTTCGGATTAAAAAGTTTCCGGTTTGCCGTCAACCTGAAACTTTTTAACCTGAACCTGATTCCAATTATTGAATCGTTGAATTCTTCTGTTCATGATACTCCCTGATCGCACCAAACCCGCGTGCAAACTGGATAATGAAAAGTACTTTCAATCCAATTCCAGCAAACGAAGGACGACCACCTTCTTCCATCATGAAATACAGGCTCAGAATAACATCTGCAGCGATGACGATGATAATTCCGATCAATGCTCCCGCTGATTTCTGCGACATGACTACGTAGCCAAGTCCCACAATAATCAGTCCGACCAGCATCATCACCCAGTTTGCGCCCATGTCTTCAAGCATTTCTGAAACACCGAATTGTCCGAGTGCGCCAACAATGAAATTAAGCGCGCCAATGAAAATCGAAATTCCGAAAATGCCTTTCAGCTTGGCTTCCGGATCACCGCTGGAACCTTTCAGTGCGCGTCCATTGTGTGCAATCCGAAGTCCCTGGTCGCCGTAAGCCTGGCTCCAGTGTATATCCAGCGCTGATCCGTCGTTCAGGTGAAACCTGTTGCCGCCTTTCAACGCCCGGAAATTTTCAAAGCCTCCGATGGCAACGCCATTGTGTGTTATGGATATGTCTTTCCAGATTCCTCTCCAGCTGATGATGACTTCCTGCGTTTTGGCGTCGTCGAGATAAAATTTATTTTGTGGCATGATGTGATCACGAATGTATTCCAGCCCACATTCAGCGGAGGCGTGGCTATTCCGTCTTCCAAAATAGGAAATTTTTTTGCCACGAAGACGCAAAGACCCAAAGGTTCACAAAGGATAAAATAGTACGCTGAATCACTTCGTGCGACTCGGTGACTTTGTGTCTTCGTGGCCCTGTTTTCACGAGGTAAAAAAAATGGCCGCACCTTTCGATACGACCATTCAGGGATGTACTATTTCAGCAGCAGGAATATTTATGGCTCAGAGCCATTGCAGGATCCGTGTCCTTTGCGCGCTTTCTTATTGCGCATTTTCTTTTTGTTTTTCTTGTGCTTCTTCTTTTTCGTCATCATTTCGTGACGGTTTTTCTCATTCACCGGTTCTGGTCCGTTGCCGGCGTATGCTGAAGTTCCCAGTAGCAGGAAGAAAGCAGTTGCAAGTGAGATGATCGTTTTCATAGGTTATAGAGTTTTATAATAATGACAACGCAATTTTGACGCCGGGAATATCTCAAAGCACGGGCTGTTGTTTATCTGGCGGGGTTGATTCTATATCTGGTAGGAAAAAATCACCGCGGAGACGCTGAGACCAGTGCGCAAGGTAGCAATGACCGCAGAGCGTGTTCTCCGCGCAATTTTGACGCCGGGAATATGCCAAAACCGGGGGCGGGGTTGATTCTATATCTGGTAGGAAAAAATCACCGCGGAGACGCTGAGGCGCGGAGACCAGTGCTCAAGGTAGCAATGGCCACAGAGCGTGTTCTCCGCGATCATTGCATGCTCACAAGCAACACCCTCTGCGCCTCAGCGCCTCCGCGGTGAAAAAATCCAACACGTAAAAAACCGAAGCAAAAAAGAGGCCGCCCCCTGAATGAGCGACCTCTAACCCTAACCCCACTGTTTGCCTCAGTGTATACTATAAATACTATCTCGAAATTGTCAGCTTCTGCGTAGAAACCGTTGCACCGTTTTTCACACGCACCAGGTACATGCCTTCTGCGAGGTTTGCGGTTTGAATAACGGTTGTGTTTCCTGTCGGACGAATAACCTGCACCACGCGGCCAGTCATATCGCAGATTTCAATTTCTTCTGCAGTACCACCAGTCTGAATCGAAACCTGTTCGCTAGCCGGGTTTGGGTACATGTTGAACTGTGTGGGCTGATCAACCGGTGCAACTCCTGCAGGCGCTGTTGGATCAATCACAACGGAATCGTTCACGATGTTAAACTGCATATACAGTTCTGATTCTGTTACCGCGGTAACGTCGCTGATTGTGAAGTGACAGATTGCAATTCCGGAAAGATTGTCGGTAGTGACAATGAAGTAGGACGCAATCGGTCCGCTTCCGTTCAGACGATTGGTGTGATCGTTGCGTACTTCCGCAAAATCAACAACAGCTGCGTTCTGGAAATGTTTCTGGAATGTGAACATATCGCTTCCGGTTGTTCCAAGCCAGGAATTATTCGCGTTGATCACTGTAAGTGTTGTGTCGATCAGGCCGGCATCAGAAGTAATGCGGAATGAAATGCCATACAGGCTGTCGACCATCAGTGATGAAGTTCCAAGGAGTACATCAACCTGTACGAGCGTTTGCAGTCCAACCGTATCTACTGAACAGAACAGTTCAAGCGTAGGTGCTGCTGCCGGAATTTGCGGAGCTCCGAAACGGAACGGGTGAGTCAATGAGTAGTTCAGCGAAATCGGAAGTGTATCGTTCACGTCAATGACACCATTTCCATCCGCATCACCGTGTTTGTAGTTGCAGTTTGTGTAGTTCAGTGTCCAGTCAACCATCGGTTGTGCAAACCAGGCATTGCTTGCATTCGGACGTGGTGCATCAGTTACACCATAAGCAAGTCCGATGTGAAGCGCATCCGCCATGTTCACCACAAGATCGTAGTTGCAATCCCCCGGCCATACGTTTCCAACCTGCACGTTGCACGAATCAATTGCGGTGATCACGCTGGTCAATGCGCCGCATCCCGGGTAGAATGCAATGCAGAGGTAATTGACAGGTTCTGAGATAACAAACTGACCGCTCTGCTGCGTGGTGGTGTGGAAATTGCCCAGTGTATCTGTATACTGTATCTGGTAATTTACTCCGCCGGGACCAAGATCATAGGTTACAGAATTTCCGTTGCACAGGTAAACGGTATCGATGTGAAAGTAATAAGCGCTCACCACAACAGTATCGTACGCTGTACAATTCGTTGCAGTGTCTGTCATCGTTACGATGTACTGCTGGTTGTGCACACCGGAAATAACATTCGGGTTCTGTGTGTTCGGATTGTCGAGACCAACCGACGGTGACCACGAGTATGTATAGTTTCCAGGCATTCCCGGAGTCGCCGTTAATTGTCCCTGCTGCTGACAGAACATCGTGTCGGGTCCTGCAGAAACTGCACAGGTGTTGCAATTCTCCACAACATTGAACACGCTGGTCAATGCACCACATCCGGGGAACATCGCATATCCCATGTAGGCGCCCGGCTGTGTTACGGTTAACGTTTGCGTGGAGTAGTTGATCATCGTTGTGTTGCCTGCTGTATCCGCATAGAATTGCCAGAAGTAATTGGATGCACCTGGACCAAAGTCGAGAACAACCGGACTGCTTTGGCAAATGAAAGTTGTATCACCTCCGCTGAAATAATATGCGCTTACAACAACTGTATCATATGCTGTGCAATTGTTTGCAGGATCTGTCATTGTAACAATGTACTGTTGATTGTGTACACCCGAAATCACATTCGGATTCTGTGCGTTTGCATCATCCAATCCTGTTGCAGGCGACCAAACGAATGTATAATTGCCCGGTGAAGCCGGAGTGGCAAACAGTTGTCCCTGCTGTTGGCAGAACATGGTATCCGGACCGGCGTTTACACCGCAGCTGAAACAATTTTCCACCACGCGGAATACGTTAGTCAATGCACCACATCCTGTGAAGAATGCAATGCCCGAATAAGTGCCCGGTTGAGTTACGGTCAACGTTTGCGTAGAAGCATTCAGGTTCGTGGTATTGCCCGAAGTATCGGTATAGAACTGCCAGAAATAATTCGATGCACCCGGACCAAAGTCGAGGGTCACTGGACTGTTCTGGCAGATGAAGGTCGTGTCACCTCCGCTGAAATAATATGCGCTCACAATAACGGTATCCATAGCGGTACAGCTGTTCACGAGGTCAGTCATAGTAACGATGTACTGCTGGTTGTGCACACCGGAAATTACATTCGGGTTTTGTGCATTCGCATTGTCGAGACCCGTTGCAGGCGACCAGGAAAATGAATAGGTCCCCGGAGAATCAGGCGTTGCGAATAATTGTCCCTGCTGCTGACAGAACATTGTATCCGCACCGGCATCTACGTCGCATTGCGCTTGTACAACAAGCCCGATAAAAATCGCAGCTGCTGTAAGGGTCAGTCGGAGGGAGGGGAAACAAGCGGCTTTCATGTGTTTGTGTTTTATCTGTTTGTCCGAAGAATGTCCTCGGCTTGGATACTTGATCACGGTACAATAGTAGATCGAAAGCAGGTCATGATAAAATACAAAAAAATGAATTTGTCGGATATATATAATTCGATTATAGCTTGAAATAGCTTATAATTGCCGTATAAATAACATTATTTTGTCGGATATAAACAAAAACAAGGTCATTGGTATCGTTGCTGGCTTGATCCCGGCCGAACTGCCTTTATTCCGGTCGTGGATCGGCGGCGGCGCAGGAAACGACATGCTTTTGTTGCTGCTCTTCGATTACTATTGTGCGACCGCGCGCAACATGAAACCCGGGCAGGAACTTTCCAAACAGGATGCCTGGAAATCCTGTTTTCCGAAACAGAAATACAACGACAGCCGTTTTCGGTATCTCAATTCCGATTTGGTTGTACGGCTCGAAGAATTTATTGCGCATCGCGGCTACACGAAAAATCAGCAGGCGCATGAAGAAGTTTTGTCGCGTGAATTAGGTAAACGCGGCGCCACCAAAGCCTGGCAGGCGCATTTTGGAAAGTTTGAAGAGTACGTGGCTGAGCAACAGATCCAGGATGCCGATTATTATTCGCACGCCTGGGAAATGGAATTCATGCATTTGTCGCTCACGTCCGCAGGAAAAGTTCCGCACAACGAACGCACCATTACGCGCGCTGCCGGATTCCTCGACCGCTTTTACCTGATCCGGAAACTGCAGCTCTGTTGTGAAATTTTCAACGTGCAGAACGTTTTTGCCGGCGAACACCAGGTTTTTTTGCTGGATGAAATCCTTTCGCATCTCGCGAACCGCTCCTATGAAGATGTTCCGGTGATTGTGATCTATTTCCGCATTCTCATGACGTTGCGCGAAAGTGAGAACGAGGAACACTACCACGTGCTGCGCGGATTGTTGCGGGAACACGAAGCGGTGGTGACGAAAGAAGAGCTTCGCGACATGTATAAGTACGTGTTGAATTACTGCATCAAAAAAATCAACCTCGGAAATATTTCCTGGCAAAACGAACTCTTCGATATTTATAAAACCACGCTGGAGAACCGCGTTTTGCTCACCGAAGGATTTCTTTCGCACCGCGATTTTAAAAACATCGTCACCATCAGTCTTCGCCTGCACGAACTGAAATGGGCGGAAGCATTTATCCGGCGTTATATTCCAGAGCTGCAGTCGCACGAACGCGAGAATGCAAGAATGTACAACACCGCCAACCTGCTTTTTCATACGGGCGATTTTTCCGGCGCACTGCGCTTACTCCAGCAGGTCGATTTCTCCGACATCTTTTATGATCTCGATGCGCGTTCCATTGTGCTCAAAACCTGGTTCGAACTCGATGAAGAAGATTCGTTCGAATACCACGCAACGGCTTTCCGCACTTTTCTCAAACGGAACAAAAGTGTTTCTGAGTACCAGCGCACGATCTACGAAAACCTGATTCAGTACACATCACGTTTAATGAAAGCCGGTACGAAAAGAAAACAGGTTGAAAAACTCCGGGAAGAACTCACGCACAAGAAGAATGTGGCGGATCTCAGGTGGCTGCTCGGGAAGATTGAAGAGCGGGCGTAATCCCTCAAAGGGTTTATGGAGACTCAATAAACCCTTTGGGGGATTGCCCCGGTGACGCTGATACCGATCCTGACAACTTTTCCCTTGAAGACGCGCACTTCCAGTTTACAACTATCTTTGTTCCATGAACGTTCTCTTACTCGGTTCCGGTGGCCGCGAACACGCTTTCGCCTGGAAACTCACACAAAGTCCACTGCTTACGAAACTCTACATCGCTCCCGGAAATGCAGGAACATCCCTGCACGGGGAAAACGTGGACGTGAGCGTAATGGATTTTCCAAAAATCAAATCGCTTGTACTCGAAAAAAATATTTCACTCGTGGTTGTTGGACCGGAAGATCCGCTGGTAAAAGGTGTGCACGATTTTTTTCTCAACGATGAGCAGATCAAACACATTCCGGTAATCGGTCCGCAGCAAGAAGGCGCACAGCTCGAAGGCAGCAAAGATTTTTCAAAACGCTTCATGATCCGCCACGGTGTTCCTACTGCAGCGTACGAAACATTTACCAAAGACACGCTCAACGAAGGATATGCTTTTCTCGAAACGCTGAGACCGCCATACGTATTGAAAGCCGACGGACTCGCAGCCGGAAAAGGAGTCGTCATTCCACACACGCTTGAAGAAGCAAAAACAGAATTGAAATCCATGCTTGCCGATGCAAAATTCGGCGAAGCCAGCAGTCGCGTGGTGATCGAAGAATTTCTGCAGGGCATTGAGCTTTCTGTTTTTGTTCTCACCGATGGAATTTCCTATAAAATTCTTCCCGCCGCGAAAGATTACAAGCGCATTGGTGAAGGCGACACAGGCCTGAACACCGGTGGCATGGGAGCGGTTTCCCCCGTTCCGTTTGCTGATGAAGCTTACCTGAAAAAAGTAGAAGAGCGTGTAGTCATTCCTACCATCGAAGGATTGAAGAAAGACAACATTCCGTACGCCGGATTTATTTTCATCGGCCTCATGAACGACAATGGCGATCCGAAAGTGATCGAATACAATTGCCGCATGGGCGATCCGGAAACGGAAGTGGTTTTGCCACGCATCAAGAGCGACCTGCTCGAACTTTTTGTAGCGGTAGGGAAGAAGCAACTCGCTTCGGTGAAACTGGAAATCGATCCGCGTACAGCGACCGCCGTGATGATGGTTGCCGGTGGTTACCCGGGCGATTACGAAAAAGGAAAACCGATTTCCGGTCTCGATAAAGTTTCAGCGGCGCACGTATTTCATGCCGGGACAAAAAAATCAGGAGGTGCGATTGTCAGCAACGGCGGACGTGTTCTCGCATTTACGGCCTTGGGAAATTCTATCCGCGAAGCGCTGGACGGTTCATTCGCCGGAGCGGAAGCCGTTTCGTTTGAAGGATGTTATTACCGGAAAGATATCGGGCAGGATCTTCTCGCCCTGGACCGCGAAAAAGTAAAATGATGATCAGGTCTCTCGCCATCCTGACATTTTCAGTTTGCACGCTTTGCTGCATTCAGTCTTTGCCGGCTCAATTTCTCAGGCATGCGAAAGACTGCACCATTACAATTCACTGCGAGAATTATGACACGGATACAGTAACCTCTTCATGCGACCAGGTTATCCGGTATGTCAACGGAAAAGAAGTTTCTGATCTCGACATTACCGTGTATCGGCATGGCCGGTCAGATACCGCGCTTGTTCAAGCAACGTATAACGAACGCGGAGAGAAAACAAAAATGTACCGCAGAACTCTTCAGTATGACCAATGCGAAATGACGGATTCGCTGTGCCCGATCATCACTATCGCCATCACTGATTTTTCGGATGCATTCGCGGTAACACGCTCGTGGCTTATTCAAGAAGGAGATACCAGCACGGCAGTGGACACTGTTTTCTTTTATCTCAATCGCCTGGTCCGATCACACGTGGCTTATGAAGACGGACTGTTTGTTTCACGAATGGACTACGAATATAAATTCTACGAAGACGGAAGAATTTCTGAAATCAAAACAGTGGACACCACCGAGGGAAGCTACAGCACTTTGATCGAGGGAAATACGTATCGGGGAGCGGATACCCTTCCGCTTTACATGATTGGTTTCGATGGAAGAGATAGTTTGAACCTTCGCATGTACACGTATACGTACAACGATAAATTGCAGATGACCGAACGTCAGCTCTGGGAAAACGGAAAGTTGTCAGAATTTGTAGTTGTGTATTATACAGACGAAGGATATCTGAAGGAGACCTTTATCTATACCGGTGATTCCACGGTTCGATCGCACCACTATTACTGGTGGACGAATGTTCCAGGAAGAAGTGAGAATTGGATGTCGCAGGAGTATACAAACAGCCCTGAATCCAATGGAAGTTTCTACACCCGCCAGGATACTGTGAGAACCCGGGGCAAAACAATGATCAGGATCTATAATACCCGGTATTCAGGGGATCCGGCTTCGCGAATCGCGCCACCGCTTTCGGAATGTAGCTTTGGGAATAGAGTGTATGACAAGCACGGACGTTTGGTATCGCAAAAGAACTACGGGAATTATGGTGGCAGGCTCTCGTATTCCGTTACCTTTCGTTACTCGCGGTGATGCGCAAATGATAATTAAACTGCAAAACACATCCACACTATGAAATGGACGCTACTGATTTTTACCGCATTGTTTATGGCGTGCGGCGAAACCAATAAACCCGTCGCCAACGATTCAGTTGTTGCTCAGGATTCTTTTCCTCCAAAAGATTCCGTTCGCAGTTCTGGCATTCCGGATTCAGTGCCAGCGGATGTGGCCATGAAAATGACCCGGCCTTCGCAGGAAAGCATGAGCGAACTTTTTAAACGAATCATTCCTGCCGGTTGGGAACTTATGGATACGATGACCGGCAACCTGAACCGCGATGCGTATCTCGACATGCTGGTCATTCTCAAAAATCCGGCTGAAGATTCGATGACTGAAATGGTGCGGCCACTGCTTGTGTTAATTGGTAATGCAGATGGCGTGTTCAACGTTGCTGCCCGCAACGATAGTGTTGTATTGTGTAAAGGTTGCGGCGGAATTTTCGGCGATCCGTACGACGGTATGGCCATCAGGAACGGATATTTCTCGATCGAACATTACGGCGGCAGCAATTGGCGCTGGACCCGTGTCATGACGTTCAAATACAACAACGATAAACAAGCGTGGTTCCTTTCCAGGGATGCCGGAATTGATTATCACACGAGCGAGCCGGATAAAGAAACAGAATCGGTGTTCAACAAGGAAAGCTACGGTAAGCAGAATTTCACGGAGTACCGCTATATGCAGTAAGCGTGTACTTTCGAAAAGCATTCCGCAAAAACGATGAACCTCAAACTTCTTGCATTCGCTACATGTTCAGTCGCGCTTTTTGCGTGCGGTAACGGGCAATCCGGGAGTTCGCCAACTGGGGATGATTCGCAGAAAGCTGACTCGCTTCCAATTGTCAGCAATACTGCGGATACAATTCCGCTGCGTCCATCATACACCAAATGGATTAATCGGCATCACCGCGTTATGGATTCCGCTTTCGGTTATTTGAACAGGGATCACTATGAGGACGCCATCCTGGTGCTGCGCCACGATTCCGATGATGTTGGAATGATGTCGGAAAGACCGCGACCTGTTTTGCTGCTTATCGGATCACCGGTTGGATTCAAACTGGCGGAGTACAACGAAAAAGCTACCTTACCGCAGATCAATGGACAAATGTTCGGCGAACCTTTCAACGGTATCGAAATTGATTCGGGAAGCTTCACGTTGAAACACTACGGAGGAAGCCGTTACCGCTGGACGCGCGACTTTGTGTTTGTCTTTGATAAGAAAGCAGGAACGTGGAAGTATGATCGCTGTTACGAATCCATGATGGACATGCTTGGAGAAGATCCTTCTTCTGCGGATACCATTATTGCCAAACAGAAAGTACCGTTCGGGAGATTTTCGTACCTCGAAGAGTACTAGCGCTTCGACTTTTTAATCAACCATGATGCACGGTGCACGCGATCGCAGCGACTCTCTCGTCTGAAATATTTGCGTCTATTTTTTTCGTAATTTCCGGTATGCGCTTCGCAACCCTGTTCCTGTTTTTCTTTCTGATCGGCGCATATGTACATGCGGGCGATACACTACGTGTTGTTGTCCTGCACGACACGCTGGGAATGACAATCGATTCATCAGAGAAAGCAGCGTACCATCTTTTTCCATTCTGGTATGCTTCCGATTTTCATCACGCCGAATATGTGATGAATGCAGATAGTTCTTTGTCCATCATCGGCACAATGAAAGATGGAAGCACCCGCGTTCTTCCGTGCTCCAAACAGGAATTTGCACAGCACCGTTATCTCGTTTATTACTATGCAGGACAAGTTGCTCCACCGGAATCGCTCTGGCCGATGCTGATTGAAATTGTGGTGAGGGGAACAGCTCAGGCCGCCTTTGGCGGATGTGATTGAGATGGAGGAGGTCTTAACGCTGAAAAGGCTAATAGCCCTTTGAGGGTTAGGACCCTTGCACCATAAGACGCAAGGGTGTCAACCCTGAAAAGGTTAATAGCCTTTTGAAGGTTAGGACCTCCTACACCAAAATAAGACGCAAGGGTGTCAACCCTGAAAAGGTTAATAGCTTTTTGAAGGTTAGAACCTCCTACACCAAAATAGGATGCAAGGGTGTCAACCCTGAAAAGGTTAATAGCCTTTTGAAGGTTAGAACCTCCTACACCAAAATAGGACGCAAGGGTGTCAACCCTGAAAAGGTTAATAGCCTTTTCAGCGTTAAGACCTCCCCACCCAAACAAAAAAAAGCAACCTCTTCCGAAGGTTGCCTTTTGATATAAGTTGTAGCGAATGCCTATTTAATCCCGCCCTCGCGGATCGCTTTCTGGTTGTATTTGTGCTGCACGTAAATCCAGGCTGCAGTAGCCAGGAATCCAACAACAATAAGAATCTTATTTGGTGTGATGTGCGCGTAGGTCCATTCCAGTCCTTCGAAACATGTGTAGCAGAAACGTCCTACACTCCACCAGAATCCTTCTTGATTACTCATAAACGATGTTTTTTTGTGCGGAACAAATTTACAAATTCAAACCAATCGACAATGCCTTAACTTTACGAAAACTTCGCTTTTTGTGGTCATAAGCCCGGTCCGACAGCATTCTCCCCTTTCACTGGTCATTATTCCCCTGCTGGCCATCCTGCTCCGGATACCCGCCTTCCTGCACCCCGAAGCACCGGCCCCGATCGTACACATGCCCCTGTACGCGTTTGCCGACGTTTTTTTTCGCAATCACCTCTTTATAGCCACTACCGTTGGACTTCTCATCCTGGTGGCCGAAGCATTTCTCCTCAATTTTATTCTCCACCAGCACCAGGTGGTTGTCAAAAAGAACTGGTTACCCGCGCTACTGGTCGTTGTGTTCGGGTCCTGTTCGCCCGGCTTACTCTGGCCCGGACCGGAACAATTCGCGGGGCTGCTCGTGCTGCTGGCGCTCCATGTTTTATTGAGTACGTACCGGCAGGATAAATCATTCGGCTCCGTATTTAATATCGGCCTGCTGCTTGGACTCGCCACGCAGATTTATCTTCCAACGTTCTGTTTCTTTCTGTTTTTCCTCATCGCCATCATTCTTCTCCGGCCGTTTATCTGGAGAGAATGGATCATCCTCATTGCCGGTATACTTATTCCGTTTATTTACGGCGGAGTTTATTTTTATTGGACCGATACGTACAGTGAGATCACTTCACGCGTGATTACTGATCCGCTGGTCAACCGGAATTTCTTCCTGAAACTGGCGCCCGCCGATTATTTTCTCACCGCCACCACTTTACTTGTTCTGCTGGTTTCCGCAGCACGTCTCGTTTCCGGGTCGCTCACTTCGACACTCAAAACGAAAAAGGGAATTTCCGTGATGATCTGGTTCATGCTTTTCGCTGTGATCGCGGCTTTGCCGGCGCAAAGTTTCGCAGTAGGCGCATTCCGGTTTGTGATTTACCCTTTCGCTTTTTTTGCGTCCAATTATTTTCTCCAGGCGCGTCGCGTTTGGATCGCGGAAGTGATTTTTACTTTGTTGCTGGCCGGAATTGCGGTTTCGTACCTGGTGGAAAGCGGTTTTACGGTATAGACGCAAAGGGCGCAGAGTGCGCAAAGATTTCGCAAAGGATCAACCACATACCTGGTGTTCCTTGCGCCTCTTTGTGGCAATTCAAAAAACTTTGCGGTTTTTCTTTGCGTGCTTTGCGCCTTTGCGTCTATTTCCCACTCCGAACTATTCGTATCTTTGTACCCTAAATTTTCTCCACATGAAATTCGGCGTTGTAGTATTTCCCGGTTCCAATTGCGACCAGGATATGATCTATGTTCTCAGCAAAATAATGGGACAGGAAGTGGTAGAACTCTGGCACAAAGACCACGATCTCAAAAATGTGGATTGCGTGGTACTGCCCGGCGGATTTTCCTACGGCGACTACCTGCGCTCCGGTGCGATCGCACGTTTTTCACCCATCATGAATGAAGTGATCGACTTCGCCGGAAAAGGCGGATACGTTTTTGGTGTCTGCAACGGATTCCAGGTTTTATGCGAATCCGGTTTGCTTCCAGGAGCACTTCTCCGCAACACCGATCGCAAATTCAATTGCAACAACGTGTTCATCAAAGCACAAACAAACGACACACTCATCACGTCTAAAATTCCACTCGATAAAGCCTTAAAAATTCCGATCGCTCACGGTGAAGGCCGTTTTTATGCGGATGAAAAAACAATCAAGGAACTCAACGCAAACGGACAAGTGCTGTTCCGCTACTGCGACGAGAATGGAAAAATTACTCCGGAATCAAATCCAAACGGAGCGCTCGAAAATATTGCCGGCATCTGCAACGCAGGAAAAAACATTTTCGGAATGATGCCACATCCTGAACGGGCTTCAGACCTTGAACTTTCCAATACCGACGGAAAATTATTGTTTCAGTCGCTGTTGAGCGTTGTTCACGCCTGATTGAAAAAGCCCGGTGAATTGGGGTCAACCCTTTTCACCGGACTTTTTATTTATGCATTTTCAATTCTGTTGATTGAAACGGCGGTCTTTATCCTCCGAGCCATCGTTTAATTAACTTCCATTTACTCGTATGATAAATAATTGTGTCCCCGAACAGCAGGTGCTTTTTATAGGTACTGTAAGCGAGAACAGATACAAAGCCAAACAATAAAGTCGCAGCAGTTGTGCCAAGCAGTAAGTACAAAGTCACTCTTTTTGTATCACTCCATGCAATGATAGCTTGACCATTTATTTTAAGTTCATGTGGGTTAGCCAGAATAGTATCTTGAAATAAACCGGGTGCATATAAAATCTCCAGTGTATCACCACTCGAATATTTGTTTAGGATTTCGTCCCAGTTGTATGAATGAAACCCGTCCGTAAGCCTGACGATATAAGGCTGTCCCTGGATGCTTATATCAAATTGCTCATGAACTTTGTCCTTCAACCAGCGCTCCTCGACGTAAGAGATGTAGTTCATTCTATCGATAATCAGCGTGGCTTTTTTTAGATCGGCCTGTGTAGTTAAATAATCCTCAAGCAGTACATAATCTAAAAATGCCAGGCCCAATGTCATTAATGTGCCAAAGAGTAACGTTGTCCTGATTCTGAAATATTTTGGGCTCAGTATCATTTCGTGTAGAAATTCATCTCTTCACAATACTTCCACGCCGCCTCCGGCATGAAGAACTGCATGTTCTTTTTCGCCTTGATTGCTTCGCGTATCATCGTCGATGAAATACTCATCAGCGGCGCTTCGGTCATAACGACGCTCTTGTGTAGTGTAAAATCTCCGCCTTTGTAACCGGGGCGTGGATACACGTAAACCTGGTAATGTTCGAGTATCACCTCGAAGTTTTTCCACTTGTGCAGCGATTCGAGATTGTCGGAACCCATGATCAATGCAAACTGGTCTTTCGGGTGTTTCTCGGCAAGATGTGCGAGCGTATTCACCGTATAAGAAGGCTGCGGAAGTCCAAATTCAATATTGCTGGCCTTGAGTTTGTTGTTGTCGCCAATAGCATGACGCACAAGCGCTATCCGGTGATGATCGGCAAGCAATGTTGATTTTTTCTTCAGCGGGTTGTGCGGCGAAACCACGAACCAGATTTTTTCGAGATCGGTAAATTCGAGCATGTAATTGGCCAGGACCATGTGTCCTACATGCACGGGATTAAACGATCCGAAAAACAATCCGATTTTCATTACGCGTGTTGTAAAAACCGTTTCACGAGATCTTCCGCACGCGCTAAAGCATCCGGAAGATAATCGTTGAGCAATACTGTGTCGAAGTGTATGGCCTCGTCCAATTCCCGTTTCGCTTTCGCCAGCCGCATCCTGATTTTTTCTTCAGGTTCTGTGGCCCGGAAACGCAAACGCTGTTCGAGTGCTTCCACCGACGGAGGCATCACGAATACGGATAAAGCCCGCTCGCCAAATTTTTTCGCGAGGTTAATTCCGCCTTTCACATCTACGTCGAAAATCACGTGGTGACCTTTTCTCCAGATCCGTTCCACTTCCGCATGCAGCGTGCCGTACATCTGGCCGGGATAAACTTCTTCCCATTCTACAAAATCACCCGCCTCAATACGACGCTTGAATTCTTCAACGGAAAGAAAATAATAGTCCGCACCGTGATGCTCGTCCCCGCGAAGAGGCCGTGAGGTTGCCGAAACAGAAAATTCGAGTTGTGGGAAGGTGTCGAGGAGATGGTGAACAATCGTGGTTTTACCGGCCCCGGAAGGAGCGGAAAAGATCACGAGTTTGCCGGATTCCATCGCGCGAAGATAGGAAATTAGTGTGGAGTACGAAGTGCGGAGGCGTTCCGTCATTGCGAGCGAAGCGTACGTCATTGCGGAGCGAAGCAATCCCATCTTCGAAGACGGGATTGCTTCGCTCCGCAATGACGCCTCCGAACTACAACACGTTAAGCATTTGCTCCTTGATCTTCTCCAGCTCATCCTTCATCTCCACAACCATTTTCTGGATGCTGGCATCGTTGGCTTTCGACCCGATCGTATTGATCTCGCGGCCGATTTCCTGCGTGATGAAGCCCAGCTTTCTTCCGCTCGACGCTTCCTTCATCGTTTCGATGAAATAATCGCAGTGCGTTTGCAGGCGTAATTTTTCCTCGGTGATGTCGAGTTTCTCGAGGTAGTAGATCAGTTCCTGCTCGAAACGGTTTTTGTCGACATTGGCCGCCGGAATATTTTCTTCAAGAAATTTATTCAGTTTCTCGCGCACCGATGCAGCACGTTGCGGATCGAGTGCGGCGATGTCGATCAGTTTTGCCTGGATAAGACCAACGCGTTGTTCAAATTCCTTCGCCAGGACTTTCCCTTCATCGTCGCGGAATTTATTGAACGCGGCAATCGCTTCGTTCACACCCGTCATGATCGCCGTCCATTCGGTTTCATCAGGAACCACTTTATCCTGCTTCAGCACGTCTGGCATGCGCATCACCAGTGCGAGATAATCTTTCGGTGCTTCGCCTGTGGCCTCTGCGAGTTTTTTCAGTTCGCGATAATAATCGAGCGCAAGCGACTGGTTGATTACACTGCTTCCGTTTTCGCCGATGGACTCGGTGTAAATTGAAAAGTCAATTTTACCGCGTTCCAGTGTGCGTGAAATCATGGAACGCATTTCAGATTCTTTGTCGCGGTACAGCGATGGGATCCTGAAATTCAGATCAAGCTGCCTGCTGTTGAGCGAGCGGATTTCAATCGTAACTTTTTTCGAAGGCAACTCGCAAACTGCTTTGCCAAAACCGGTCATTGATTTCATGGGCGTAAATGTACGACTTTGCGACCACGGAGTTTGGTGCTTTTTTTTACCACGGCGGCACGGCGCACACGGCGGAATCGCTGCGCGATTGTGTTATTTTATAGAACGGAGATCAGACAGATCAAACGGATTGTTGCGGATATATTAGCGGTTTCGTAACGACTCCGGAGGAGTCGCATCTTCCTTGAACGAAGTGAAAGGGAGATTTTATTCCCGACTCCGGAGGAGTCGCATGTTCCTGCCGCGCTTTGCGCGTTTTTTATCTTTGTTGCACTGTATCACGTAGTGATACTTCCATTCGCTGTGCCGCACGGGTAACGGGCATCACTGATTCCGTGCCGCCGTGTCGCCGTGGTTAATTTCCTTCAACTTCTGAGTGGTTTGGCTGGCCAGTATCACCCCAGCAAAAATCAGCAGCGCCGAAATAATCTTCTGCCACGAAAGCTCATCCTTCCCGAGGTACAATGCAATAGCCGCCGCAAAAACCGGCTGCGTGTAGATATACGCACTCACCACAGTCGGGCTCAAAATTTTCAGCGAATACACATTCAGCAGGTACGCAATGAATGTTACGGCAACCACTACGAAGAGAATATCAAACCATGTGCGGCTGGTGAGCGTGGCCCATTGCACATCCATCATGCCTGTCCACCCCAGCGGAACAAGAATGAACAACCCGAAAAGGAAAACCCATTTGAGGACAGTGATGGTGTTGTATTTGACCATCAACGGTTTTACGAGTACAAGAAATGTTCCCCACGAAAGCGCATTGATGAAAATGAAAAGATCGCCCAGTGCATTGTCTTCTTTTCCTGAACTCAATGTGCTCGTGAGAATGAGCAATGCAGCGCCACCGAGTCCAACCAGGATTCCCGTTACGCGTTGCCAGGTGATTTTTTCTTTGAGGATGATACTGCCGATCACCAGCACCAGCAACGGTGATGTAATCATGATGATCGCGCCGCTGATGGGTGACGTAAGCGACATGCCTTTGATGAACAGCGACTGGTTGATCGAAACACCGAACAGTGAAAGCACCACGATTTTTTTCAAATCGGCTTTCTCAACTTTCTCGCGGATGAAAAGTCCGCTGAGCCAGAGCAGGGGAGTGGCACCAATAACGCGAAGCGCTACAAATCCGGCCGGTGAAATATGTAAAGGAGTTACTTCTTTGATGATGGAAAATCCCGCCGCATAAATGATCATCGAAGTGAGCAGCGTAACGTGAGCCAGGAGTGTTTTATTCACGGTGCAAAGATAGTGAAACAGGTGGCAGAGAATCAGGAGGTCAGGAGGCAGGGTGGCAGGAGTTCAGGAGGCAGGAAGCCGTGTTGCCTGCCTCCTGAACTCCTGCCACCCTGCCTCCTGTTTGCGCAATGCCCGCCATTTCTCTACATTTGAGTATGCACAAGAAACTACTGTCCGCCCTCGCTTTTTCCCTCTGTGTATTGACGGGATCAGCACAATTTACCGGCAAACCCATGTACGACATCCAGGTGAAACGCGCCGGTGTTTACGTGGGAACAATTACCGTGGAACTCTTCCCGGCGATAGCCCCCATGCACGTGAATAATTTTGACAGTCTCGTGGGCGTGCAGTTTTTCGACAGCACCGCGTTTCACCGCGTGATCCCAGGGTTTATGATCCAGGGTGGAGATCCCAACTCGCGGCACGGCCCTATTTCAACATGGGGATACGGTGATCCCAATCAGCCAACTGTTGACGCAGAATTTTCTCCGGCGTTGCATAAGCGCGGAATACTCTCTGCAGCGCGTGATGTGGATACGAACAGCGCGACATCACAATTTTTTATCTGTGTGGCAAACGCTTCATGGCTCAATGGACAATACACCGTTTACGGACGTGTAACCAACGGAATGAATATTGTTGACACCGTTGTGAATGAGCCGCGCGATGCAAATGACAATCCGTTTCTGAAGATGGAGATGTTCATCACGCTTGTTGGGGAAAATGACACACTTGCAACAGCTCCGACACACAACGCGCCGGCAAATTTTTCTTCGAACAACAGCACCTCCCGCGTAATCAGCTGGGTTGCGCTTAACGATGGAATTCTCTACAACTTACAGGTCTCAACCGATTCCACGTTTGCCACAACGCACACGGATGTAACTGTCGGAAACACTTCACGACTGGTCTCCGGTTTAACATTGGGCACAACCTATTACTGGCGGGTGCGGAGCAACAACGGTGGCGACACCAGCGCATTTTCACAGTGGTGGTGTTTCAACACTTCACCGACGGGAATTGAAACCAACGCAAGTCTGAGCCCGGTTACTGTCGCGCCGAATCCCGGCGATGGACATTTTGTATTCTACGACATGGAAGTTGGTAACACGGTAGAAATTTTCGATCTCACCGGAAGACTTGTGAGCTCTAACGTGGCTACAGGTTCATCTTGTTCGGTTGATCTCTCGGCATACAATACAGGATTGTATTTCTACGTGATCAGGAATGAAGGTGTGAAAGTTCAGCAGGGAAAATTGCTTGTTGAATAAATCGCTCGCGTGTCTTTACACGGCGACACGGCGCATAAAAAATGCATAAGCCTCATTCTAAGCCCAAGCGCCCACGGCGAGGTTATTGTAACCTCGCCGTGGGCGCTTGGGCTTAGAACAAGAAACACAAAGAAAAAGCGCCGTGTCGCCGTGTTTATTTAGCAGTTTCTTTAAGCAAAGCAACAGTCGTCTTTGAATTCCCAACGAAGATCTGATCACCGATAATGGCTACCGGGCGTTTCAGGAACGTGTATTCTCCAAGAATCAGTTTACGGTATTCTTTTTCTGTCGTCGGTTTTGGATCAAGCGTTTTGTATTTCAACGCCACACGACTGAACAGGGCTTCGTAACTACCAGCCATCGCTTTCATTTCATCGATTTGCGCAGGAGTAATGGGCTCAGTCTTGATGTCCTGCATCTCGAATTTTTTCTTGTTGATGCCAGTTTCCTCCATGATGCGTGCGCAGGTGGAGCAGGTGGACAGGTAGTACATCTTTTTCATGCTGCTAAAATAGCCACTAAGTCACAAAGGCTCAAAGAAACATTAAGTTCTTTGTCGCCGAAGAATTTGCGTTGCGCTGCCACTAAGTCACAAAGACCCAAAGAATCACGAAGTTCCTGGTGGTGCTTAGTGCCTTCTTGCCTTTGTATCAAAAAAATCTTTGTGCTGCTTAGTGTCTTGGTGTCTTCGTGGCAAAAAGCGGTAAAAAAATTACGACCTTCACCCTATGAAAGACGCATCTGCATACGGCTTCGGCACCAAAGCCATTCACGCCGGACAAGAACCTGATCCAACCACCGGTGCAATCATGACACCGATTTACCAGACCTCAACGTACGTGCAGGAATCTCCGGGCACGAATAAAGGGTACGGTTACGCGCGCGGAAAAAATCCGACACGTGTGGCGCTTGAAAAATGTCTCGCCGCTTTGGAAGGCGCTGAATACGGATTGTGTTTCTCCAGCGGAATGGGTGCCATGGATGCGGTGTGCAAATTGCTGCGTCCCGGAGATGAAGTAATCACCGGGGATGATCTCTACGGAGGCGCATACCGCATGTTCACGAAAGTGTTTGCGAACTATGGAATCAAATTTCATTTCATCAACATGACCGATGCGGAGAATATCCGCAAGTACGTGAACGCAAATACAAAACTGATCTGGGTGGAAACACCTTCGAATCCAACCATGCAAATCATTGATCTCGCTGCAGTGGCGAAGATCGCGAAGGAAAGCAAAGCCTTGTTTGCAGTCGACAATACATTCGCAACACCATATTTACAAAACCCGATCGCGCTTGGAGCGGACATTGTGATGCATTCGGTGACGAAGTATCTCGGCGGTCACAGCGACGTGGTGATGGGCGCATTGATGACGAACAGCAAAGACCTGTACGATCAATTGTATTTTATTCTCAACAGCTGCGGCGCAAATCCCGGACCGATGGATTCATTTCTCGTACTGCGCGGAGTGAAAACACTGCACGTGCGTATGGACCGTCACTGCGAAAACGGAAAAAAAATTGCGGAGTTCCTGAAAACGCATCCGCGCATCGATAAAATTTACTGGCCTGGATTTACGGACCACCCGAATCACGACATCGCGAAAAAGCAGATGAAGGATTTCGGTGGAATGATTTCATTCACGCTGAAAGGTGCTGATCTTAAAGAAACATTCCGGATTGCATCTTCCTTCAAAGTGTTCTCACTCGCCGAGTCATTGGGTGGCGTAGAGTCGCTGATCAATCACCCGGCAACAATGACGCATGCTTCTATTCCGAAAGAAGAGCGTGAGAAATCGGGAGTGGTTGATAATCTTCTGCGCCTGAGTGTAGGCATTGAAAATGCGGAAGATTTGCTGGGAGATTTGAAGAATGCGTTAGCCTGATGTGCTGATTATTGATCACTGTTGTCCGGGAGACATTTTGTCTCCTGTTTATGCTGCTGAACCCCTGAGAATTTCGGGATGTTTTTCTCATCACAGAAAATGCGCACTTGCGCATGTAACGCCTTCGGCGTGTCGCCACAGATTCGCAGATTGCGCAGATTTTTAGGATTTGAATCTTTTCAATTCCTGTGGCTACTCAGCCAATGAAATTAATCGGGTATTAATTTTCTTAATCTGCGAATCTGTGGCAAACGGGTCAAAGGCCCAGGCTAAGATTTGATTTTATCAATTCGAGATAATCAATAATATTTTACCGGCATCAACGAATCTTCACCAGCGTAAACGGCGGAATCCTCACCAGCATTTTCTGACCGGTTAGATCCTGGCATACCACACGTTTTACCGTGACTGAATCTCCGTTTTTATGGTTGAGAATGGTCATGCATGCCGGCCATAGTTCACGGTTTCGGGAGCGCGATGTTTTATCGACCGGCCCGGTGAAAAAAGTGTACTCGTATTCCGTCACCACCATGTTCTGAACATTTCCCAATTGATCGGCGAACACGAGCATGCCGTTGTAGATCCGCGGAAAATACTGGATGTTGTAATTCGTGTCCGTCACAATTCGAAACGTGTGTCCGTTCATGCGCAACGTGTCGCAAAACAAAGGAGAAAGCGTATCGAGACGTGTTGTGAGATCAACGCCCCATCGCGTAATCGGAGAAATCCTGCCGGTTGTTTGTGCACTGGCCAATGTGACCTGCAACAGGAAAAGCAGGAAGATCAATCGCTTCATGCATCAAAGACGTAGAGGTTGCAGAAGGTTGTCTCTTCATCCGACATGAACCTCACGCCCGCTATCTTATTTGAAACCGTTTGTCAGACCGGGCGGAGTCGAGGTCAGCACATCAACGATCTTCCCACCGCTCCTTCACCTTCAGCTTCAACGCACCTTCATTTTCGCAGGCTTCACGCGCAGCATCATCGGCTTCGATCTGGGTCAGGTGTCCGGTAGAAACTCCAATGACCGTATCTCCGTTGTAATTGGTACCCATACAAATGGCCCCAAAGCCTTTTTTCTCATTGACGGCAAGGACGATCGGCTGGAGGCCATTGTTTTCCAGGCACTGTTCGTATGCGCATTCCCGCGCAGCCATCACGGATTTACCGCCATAGCAAAATCCGTAATTGCCTGTGAGTTTGCAAAAATAAACGGCACACTGTGCATTGAGTTTTGTTCCGATGCAAAGGACTGACAACAGTGTGACGGCCAGGATACGTTTCAGCATAGAAAAAGATATTTTTCCCAGCTAAAAGTAGCAATTTCTCCATTGTGCCGTATGGAATCACTGGGGACTTTTTCCCTATTGGACAGGAAACTCAAACTGTGAATTACTATTTCATTACCGGAACATCGCGCGGAATCGGGAAAGCCCTGGCTGAAGCCATTCTTGAAAAGGAAGAAGTGAAAGTCGTTGGCATTTCCCGGACCAATACGCTCTCGCATCCCGATTTTCGCTATGTCGAAATGGATCTCGCGAATATGGACGACGTCAATTTCTGGAAGTTCCCGGACTTCAAAAGCGCGGATAAAATTGTGCTCGTCAATAACGCCGGTGCCATTGGCCACGTGAAACAGGTGGGTGGAATGGACAACGATGCCATTGCCCGTTTGTTTACGATCAATCTCACGGCGCCGTGTGTCCTGATCAACAATTTTCTGAAGACTTACGGTCAGAAAAATGCTCCTCTTGTGATCATGAATATCAGTTCGGGAGCGGGAAAAAATCCGATTGACGGTTGGAGTTCCTATTGCGCATCGAAATCTGCACTCGATATGTTTTCACGCGTAGTGGCAGAAGAAATTGCAGTTTCTGGCAAAAAACACATTCGTATTTTTTCTGTTGCACCTGGAATTGTGGACACGGCCATGCAGGACGAGATCAGGCGTGCTTCCATCGAAGATTTTAGCCGGATTCAGCAGTTTGAAGAGTATAAAACGTCGGGACAACTGGTTCAGCCTGACTTGATAGCCCGAAAATTATTGAGTATCTTGGACCTCCCCGAAAAATTCCCTGAAACTGTTTTTTCAGCTAAGGACATTTAAATAAATCAACCAGCACACCAAACAACATCCGAAAAAATGAAACGGAATTTTACATTACTCGCATGCGCAGCTTTTGTTTTTGGCGCCGTGCAATTTGTATCCGCCCAGCAGACCAATGCAGGTGGGTATATTCCTTGCGGAACCGATGAGGCGGTGGCAAGATCGCTCGAAGCTAATCCGGCTCTCAAAGCCGAGTACGAAGAAAATCAACGGATTGCTGAAGAGCAGGACAGGGTTGCATTCATGCAGGGCTATCCACGCACTTCGAATAATCAGCGAAACGGCAACCCCAACAGTGTTCAGTCGCCGCCGCAGTACATCATCCCGGTGGTGTTTCATATCATCCACGATTATGGTGCCGAAAACATTTCGGATGCGCAGGTACTCGATGAAATGCGAATCCTCAATGAAGATTTTCGTAAACTCAATGCTGATACAAGCCTGATCGTTCCAACTTTCCAGGGAATTGCAGATGATGCGGAAATTGAATTCCGTCTCGCCGCCCTTGATCCAAGTGGAAATTGCACCAATGGTATTGATCGCCGTGCATCCACCGAAACGTATATCGGTGATGACGGCTCCAAGCTGAATTACTGGCCGCGCGCAAATTACCTGAACGTTTGGGTGGTGAAAACCATTTCAAGCGGAGCTGCCGGTTATGCATACCTGCCGGGAAGCGCGCCTTCTGCACAGACCGACGGTATCATTATCTTGTCGACCTACATCGGCGCTATAGGAACGGGGAACCCGTCAACTTCACGCGCCCTGACGCACGAGATCGGTCACTTCCTCAATCTCCTTCACGTTTGGGGAAGTACAAACACACCGGGAGTAACCTGCGGAACTGATTTTGTAAGTGATACACCCACCACCAAAGGATGGACTTCGTGTAACCTTACATCAAATGATGTTTGCACCAACAACGTGGAAGAGAACGTACAGAACTACCTGGAATATTCTTTCTGCACACGCATGTTCACTAACGGACAACGTTCACGCATGTGGAATGCGCTGAACAGCGGAACAGGCTCCCGCAGCTCCCTGTGGACAACAGCTACACACACTTTAACCGGAATTCTTGTTCCGCAACCGTGCGCACCTATTGCAGACTTTGCACCAAGCGAAGTGCAATTTGTTTGTGCCGGCGGTTCGCTCACGTTTACGGATGCTTCCTACAACGGACAGCCGACTTCGTACAGCTGGAATTTCCAGGGAGGAACACCAAACACCTCGACCGATTCTGTGGAAACAGTTCAGTACAATACACCCGGAACGTACAGTGTATCACTCACCGCATCCAATGCGCAGGGCAGCGATGGAGTAAACCGCACCAATTACGTTGTGGTACTTCCGGCGACAGCGCAGTACAACAACACGATTTATTCCGAAGGTTTTGAGAACACCACAACATTCGCCAACGATTGGGACATTGTAAGTCCGCAGGTGAATGCATGGGCGCTTTCTACGAGTGCAGCCTTTACCGGTACGCACAGTATTCGCCTCGACAATACCACTGCAATGGTGGGCACCGTGGATGACTTCATCAGCCCAACGATCGACCTTTCAGTAATGAACGCACCGTCGATGACATTTAAAGTGGCATTTGCACAGCGCACTTCATCAGATAACGACCGTTTGAAAGTGTTCGTTTCACTGGATTGCGGAAGAACATGGTCGCAGCGTTTCTCAAAATCAGGTCCGCAATTGTCAACGGTTGCAGCGCAGAGCGGTGCATTTACACCAAACAGCGGACAATGGAGAACGGAAACGGTTACGTTCAATTCTGCACAGCAGGTAGGAGCAAACGTGCGCGTGAAGTTTGAATTCACCAGCGACGGCGGTAACGACATCTGGATTGATGATATCAACATCCAGGGCGCAACCGGAATTATGTCGCCTGCGGAAGGAATCAATGCGTTTGATGTGTATCCAAATCCTGCACAGGACAACACGATGATCGAATTCTCTCTCGAGGAGCGCGATCACATCAACGTGGAAATTGTTGATCTCAATGGAAAAATCGTGCAGTCGGTGTACAACGGCGACCTGGCTTCCGGAATTCACCGCTTCCCGGTACAAACCGCAGAACTCAGTTCAGGAATTTACCTCGTGCGACTGGTAACGGATGATGGGAAGTACCTGACGCGAAGATTGGTGATTGAGTAGGAGAGACGATAGACGTTAGTCGATAGACGGTAGTACGTTTACGGATACAATGTTTCAAAGAAGAATAAAGCGAGAGTCCCGCCATGTTGATGACGGGACTCTCGCTTTATGTATACTTTCGATTGAAACCTATCTATCGTCTCCCGTCTATCGCCTACAATCTATTTACTCTTAAACCCAACCAGGATCGAAACACATCCGCTCGAAACGGCATCTCCATCGGATTCATTCTGACCGGCAAAAACTTCCACCTTCATTTCGGTTGTTGTTTTCACTTTGAAATCCCAGAAGTCGGTATTGTTGTGTGCTTTGCTGTCGTACAAAAGTTTGCCGGTCATGTCGCTCACCACGAACGTTACATTTTCCAGCGTCTCTTCGGAACAGACCAGGATGCGATAATCCTGTCCCGAGTAGAAGGTCATCACCGATTCCATTTTATCACCTTCTTTGAGCAGCGTGGTGTTCATCTGCCCGTTGTGAATGAACGGACTTACTTTCGGAACGCATTTTTTGCGTACCCATGTTTTGCTACACTGCGAAATAACATCACCTGTAATAGCCAGTGTAAAAATGGCTGAGAGAATCACAGCCTTGGTAGATATTTTCATAATCAGCGATGGTTCGTTCGTTTCTGTTGTTAGGGAACATTTGACAGAAACTATGCCAACAGTGATTCTAACGAAAAATGGGAAGGATTAGTTTCAGCTACGCGTGATAATACCGTTCCGGATCTCGGTAATTTTATCAAGTATCTGCTTGAATTCCAAAGCGTTAAGGCTCTGTGGCTCGGTTGGATTTTCTGCTTCAATAACTGAAATGCCAGTTTGCGGATCTTTTGATTCGACCAGCCCTCCGTCTGTGTTTTTGGGAAGTTTATCGAAGATTACTTTGAGTTCCTTGAGTTGGGCAGACACGGGAGCAACATCATTGTGTTCTTGTTTGTCGAGAAGAATAATAAGCTTGTCGAGCGAAGACCGTTGTTCAACTATGCGAATGCGGATATCGTTGTTGTTGGTGCTTTCCGCAACGCGACAGGCGAGGTACAGACCTTCGATCCATCCGCCGGCAATCATCAAAGCGGAGGCGTGAGTCTGTTCGTTTTCCTGGAGCATGGCGTCGCAATCCCAATACGAATCGGTGATGATGCTCAAAACCGAATCGCGGTTGTTGATGTTGTTCTCCAGGCGAAGTTTACGATCGTCGCTGAATGCGGCCATCACGTGCAATCCATCCGCCATCTTGCGCGTGCAATCCATGAACTTGATCGTTTCCGCATTCTGGTTGAATATTCCGGCGAAGGCAAGGTCACTTCCGTAAACGCCCATGTTCAACGCCATGGCCGCAGTGGTGGTATAACGCGAAGCGTTGTCGGGATTGTTCAGCAGGTCGGCGTTGTATTTTGCACCGGCCTGTTTCAGCAGCTCCGCAGTCTGGATCGGCGAAGGAATATAAATGAAAACATTTTCAGCAGAAACAACTTCTTTGTTGAGATCGATCACCGCCGAATCATCCGTTCCTTCTGTGGATTCATTTGAATTTTGTCCGCAGGAAAAAGCGAAACAAACGGTGGCAATGGAGAGTATGCAGAAATGCGATTTCATAGCAGTGCAAAGATACCAATTCAACGTATTGGGAGGAGAAGCGGTTGCGGTAGAGGAGTGGAATTTGTGAACAATAGCCGCAGAGGCGCAGTAACGCAAAGTAAACGCAGAGTACCGTCACTGCGAGGCACGAAGCAGTCCCTCCTTCGAAGATGAGATTGCTTCGTTCCTCGCAATGACTCCTAACCTCTGCGTCACTGCGCCTCTGCGGCCATTTTAGTGAGCATCCAACCACGTCTTCCCCGTTCCCATTCCAACCTCAACCGGAACTTTCAACGGCAACGCTTCACGCATCGCTTTTTCAACGACGGGTTTAACGGCATCCACTTCTTCTTTAGGCACATCAAAAATCAATTCATCATGTACCTGGAGCAGAAGTTTGGTTTTGAAATTTCCGTTTTTCAAATCATGCTGCACGCGGATCATCGCGAGCTTGATCATATCCGCTGCTGAACCCTGGATCGGTGCGTTGATGGCGTTGCGCTCGGAAAAACCGCGCACTACGGCATTCGCAGAATTGATATCGCGTAAATATCTTCTGCGGCCCATGAGCGTTTCAACATAACCTTTGTCGCGCGCCGATTGGATCATGCCGTCCATGTATTCACGGATGCTGCTGTACTCGCGGAAATAATTATCGATCAGTGTTTTTGCTTCGCCGCGCGAGATCTGCAGATTTTCTGCAAGACCAAAAGCGCCTTGTCCGTAAATGATTCCGAAGTTCACGCTCTTCGCTTTGTAGCGCATTTCTTTGGTCACTTCAGATTCTGCAATGCCGTATACGCGTGCTGCAGTAGCTGTGTGAATGTCTTTCCCTTCGTTGAAAGCGGCGCACATATTCGGATCGCCACTCATGCTTGCTACAATGCGCAATTCGATCTGTGAATAATCGGCGCTGAGCAAAACGTGATTGTCGTCTTTCGCTACAAACGCTTTTCGTATTTCACGTCCGCGTTCCGTGCGCACCGGAATGTTCTGCAGGTTCGGATTATCAGAACTCAATCTTCCTGTTGCAGCGACCACCTGGTTGAATGATGTATGAATTCTTCCCGTTAACGGATGAACCATTTCCGGCAACGTATCCACGTACGTGTTTTTCAGTTTCACCAGTTCGCGGTACTCGAGAATTTTATTGATGATCGGGTGCTTACCTGTAAGTTTCTGCAACACGTCTTCACCCGTTGCGTACTGACCGGTTTTCGTTTTCTTCGGCTTGTCGCCACCAATTTTCAGTACTTCGAAGAGAATATCGCCCACCTGTTTCGGCGAAGCAATGTTGAATGGTGTTCCCGCCATTTTCTGGATTTCATCATCAAGAACAATGATGTCCTTTTGCAGTTCTTCGGAACAGCGGCTCAGTGTTTCTTTATCGAGGGAAATTCCTTCGCGTTCCATGGCTGCGAGCACGGGCATGAGCGGCATTTCGATTCCTTCGAATACGCTTTGCACGTTGTATTCTCTTAACCCGGGAGCGAATTGCTGTTTGAGCTGCCAGGTGATGTCGGCATCTTCTGCAGCGTATTCCGAAATTTTTTCCAGCGGAACATCGCGCATGGTCAATTGGGTTTTGCCTTTTTTACCAATGAGCGTATCGATGCTCACCGGGGAATAATTCAAATACGTTTCGGCAAGCAGGTCCATGCCATGACGCATATCCGGGTTGAGCAGGTAGTGTGCGATCATCGTGTCGAACATCGGAGCAGCAACAAGAATGTTGTAGTTCTTCAGTACACTCAAATCATACTTGACGTTCTGCCCGATCTTCGTGATGGTTGTACTCTCAAGTACGGGTTTGAATTTGTCAGTAATTTTTTGCGCTTCCGTACGATCCGCAGGAACAGGAACGTACCAGCCTTCGGTGGCTTTCCAGGAGAATGAAAATCCGACAAGCTCAGCAGTAATTGTATCGAGCCCGGTTGTTTCTGTATCAAAGCAAAATTCATCGAGCGACAACAACTGCTTCACGAGTTCATCCACTTTTTCCATTGTGTCGGCAACGAAGTATTGGTGCGGAACCGTTTCAATGGTTTGCATCGTGTGTTCTTCGGTCTTCGCTTCTTCGGCTTGTTCGACACCGGTGTTTCCAAAAATGTCGATTTGTCCCGGCTTTGTTTTTTTCGAAGCAACGGCTTCCGAAGCATTGTCGTCCTGCGCAGAGTCGGTGGATTCCGGTATGGCTTCACCCAAAACCGTTTGTGCGAGGCGACGGAATTCCAGTTCCGCGAACAGTGTTTTCGTTTTCTCTTTATCTACTTCACGCAGGCGCAATTCTTCTTCGTTGAATTCTACGGGAACATCGGTTATGATCATCGCGAGTTTGCGCGAGAAGATTGCCTGCTCTTTGTGCTGCTCTACTTTTTCTTTGAGTTTGCCTTTGAGCTGATCGGTATTGGCAACGAGATTTTCCACGGAACCAAATTGCTGGATCAGGCTCATCGCCGTTTTTTCTCCCACACCGGGAATGCCGGGAATGTTATCTACTGCATCGCCCATGAGTCCGAGAATATCAATCACCTGTTCGGGACGCTGGATGCCGTACTTCTCGCAGATTTCTTTCACGCCAAGTTTCGTAGGAGGTCCGCCTTTGTAGCCCGGTTTGTAGATGAAAATATTTTCGGAGACGAGCTGACCAAAATCTTTATCGGGCGTCATCATGAAGGTCTGGAATCCTTCTTTCTCGGCTTTCTTCGCGAGAGCGCCAATGATATCATCGGCTTCCCAACCATCGCTGGAGATCGTGGTGATGTTGAACGCTTCGAGCAACTGAAAAATATACGGAATGGCTTTCTGCAGGTCTTCCGGCATTTCGTTGCGGTTGGCTTTGTACGCTTCGTATTCCACGTGACGATGCGTGGGTTCTGCGGTATCAAAGACAACGGCGATGTGTGTAGGCTGTTCTTTGCGGATCAATTCCAGCAACGTATTGGTGAACCCGAAAATGGCGGAGGTATTCAGTCCCCGCGAGTTAATGCGTGGACTGTTCGCGAAAGCGAAATAAGCCCGGTAAATAAGGGCGAAAGCGTCGAGGAGGAAGAGTTTTTTCATTGGTACGAAGGTAAGCGCGAATGGCCGCAGAGTCGCAGAGACGCAAAGAAAAAAACGCAGAGAAACTTCTCTACGTACTTTGCTTACTTGCAATAAATCCTCTGCGATTTCTTCGCGTCTCCGCGCCTCTGCGGCCATTGGGAAGCACCTCAAAAACCAGACGACCTGGAGCATTTAACTGCAACAGGTCGTCGGCGGAAACTACTACTAAGGGAAACTCTTATTTTGTTCCGCGGGCTTCGTGATTTTGCTCCGCGTACCAATTATTGTATTCTTCAATAACCGACTGCATTTCGCCGATTTCGTATTTCTTATCATCTGCTTCTACACGCGCCACCAGTTCTGTGTGGTCGGCCATGAGTTCCGCTACTGTTTTCTTGAACTTATTGCCTTTGAGTTTTTGCGGCTCCTTTTCAGTGCTGCCCACTTTCTCAATGTAATAGTCCTTGTCAACGATCGTCTTTTCTCCGTGCATCATTTCAAACTGCCACTCGAAAAGATTGATCTGCCCTTCGGACACCAATTTAAGAAAAACCAGCTCTTTGTCCATGGTCCGGGTCAAAAAACGAGTCTGTTCGAATGAAAATTCTTTGATCTGATCGGGCTTGTAGTTCTTCTGGACTTCGCCCTGCTTGAGGGTGACCTTGGAGAAGAGGGGAAGCTCCTTTTTTGTGTTGTATTTGATGTCGCCTTTGAGGGTATCTCCGCTGTTGAGGATCACGTATCCCGTTTTCCAGACATATTCAGCTTTTGCGACAGAAAAACCTCCAAAAACAAGGATCAGGAGGAGAGTAAGGTGTTTTTTCATTGGATTGGGTAGTATGCTCCCCAAAGAAAGGGCAAGACTGGCTCAAATCAAAGGGTGTGTTAGGAACTGTGGGGAAATGTTGAAAACTAGGAGAAATGTTGAAAAAGTGCGGATGTTGCTGGTTAAGAAAAGGTTCCGGGTGTGGGTGTTCGGGTTAACCCTCAAAGGGTATAACCCTCGCAGGGTGGGTTGATAAGGGAGAGGAGGCCTCAACGCTGAAAAGGCTCTTAGCCCTTTCAGGGTTAGGACCCTTGCGTACTTTTTTAATGGGAAGGGTGAGAACCTTCAAAAGGCTCTTAGCCCTTTCAGGGTTAGGACCCTTGCGTACTTTTTTAATGGGAAGGGTGTGAACCTTCAAAAGGCTCTTAGCCCTTTCAGGGTTAGGACCCTTGCGTACTTTTTTAATGGGAAGGGTGTGAACCTTCAAAAGGCTCTTAGCCCTTTCAGGGTTAGGACCCTTGCGTACTTTTTTAAT
>Ga0193752_1000197_pt1 | contig 72448 bp, 52 predicted proteins | sample H1c1metaG_FD_144924 | JGI IMG/M metagenome (GOLD analysis project Ga0193752, IMG submission 144924) | Soil microbial communities from a riparian zone of the East river system, Colorado, United States - H1c1 | ecosystem: Environmental > Terrestrial > Soil > Riparian zone | place: USA: East River... | reverse complement strand
TGCGTGCAGCGATGCCGCCCGAGCTCTACAACCGAATCGACGAAGCGCTGTACTTCGCGCCGCTCGCACGTGAGGACGTGGCGGAAATTGCGCGGCGCATGCTTGCCACGCTGGTGAAGGTCGCGCTGGACAAGCACGCCATCCACGTCGAGTTCGAGCCTTCGGCGATCGATGCGTTGATCGCGGCGGGCGGGTTCGATCCGACGCTCGGAGCGCGTCCGATGCGTAGGACAATTGGGCGCTTGGTCGAAGCACCTTTGGCCCGCGCCGTGCTGTCGCGCGAGGTCGAAGCAGGAATGCGAGTGGTGGTTCGCGGCGAGGGATCACGCGTGCACCTGACTCCTGAAGCGCGGTTGGCGCGTGCGGCTCGCTGATCGACGCTCGTGGCGTTACGCGCAAGCTTCGTACGCCAGATGTTCGCCTGCGGCGACCGCGAGCAGGGGACACTTCACATCCAATTCAGAGTCCATTCAGATCACTTCCAGATCCTATCCACACGTAATCCACAGCCCTTGCATGGTGGGTGCTGGCGCAAGTACAAGAGCAGACTGAATGGTGACTTCATTCGAACGACAGGTGACGAACAGTTCGAAAGTCGCCCCACCTCTGCCTCGCGCGTTCGGTAAGTACCTACTCTTCGACTGTATCGGTCGAGGCGGAGTAGCTGAGATTTTCCTGGCGCGCATGACGGCGCAGCTCGGTGGTGCGCGGAACGTCGTCGTGAAGCAGATCCTGCCGGAGCTTTCGTCGGATCCGAAGATCTCGCGGCTGCTCGTACGCGAGGCGAAACTCGTTACGCGGTTGAGTCATCGCAACATCGTTCGAGTGTTCGATCTCGGGCGTGAGTCGGGGCGTTTGTACATCGCGATGGAGTACGTGGAGGGCTACGACCTCAATCAGTTGTTGCGGCAACTGACGGAGCGAAAGTTAGCGCTGCCTGCGGAGTTCGCGTTGTTCATCGCGCGCGAGGTGCTCGCTGGGCTGGACTACGCGCACCGAGCGCGCGATCAGCACGGGACGCCGCTGGGTGTCGTGCATCGGGATGTGTCGCCATCGAACGTGCTGATCTCGTTCGAAGGTGAGGTGAGCTTGTGCGACTTCGGGATCGCGCGCGCGTTTCATCGCGAGACCGATCACCGGGCGTCGCCGGCACGGGATCCTGAGGGGAGTCGGGTTCAGCGGATTCGGACTGCCGGGAAGTCGGCGTATATGTCTCCGGAGCATGCGCGCGGTGAAGAGATCGACGCTCGGTCGGACTTGTTCGTTGCGGGGATGTTGCTCTGGGAGTTGTGCGCTGGGCGGCGGCTTTATCGGGGCGCTGAATCGAAGCAGCTTTCACAAGCGTTGTTGGCTCAGGTGCCACCGCTCGTCGACCGTGGGTTGCCGCAGCAGGCTCGGTTGCAAGCGATCTTGGATCGCGCGCTGACGTTGGATCCTGCTCTGCGTTATCAGTCCGCGCATGAGATGTTGGATGATCTGGATCATTACGCTCTGTCTACGCAGCTGATGGCTTCACAGCTTCGGTTTGCTGCTTTTCTGACTGAGCATTTGGCGGACGAGATTCTTGAAGTGCGGCGCGCTCGGCAGCAGGCTGCTGAAGTTGCTCGCAGTCTCTGACGTCGGTGATCAGTCGCTCTTCGATTGCGTACGGCCCTGAGGGCCTTCCGTCATCGAAGCTCTCGGCACGCACCGTACGTACGGCTCGTTCTCATGTTCGAGATCAACGAGTGCACATTTCTCGGGTTGCCGGGATTGGTTGGTAGTGGACCCTTGTTGCCTTCGCAAAGTTTGCTCGGTTCACGAACAAGCTTCCGTTCAACTCCAAGGTTCCACGCGTCACTATCTCTGCTCTCGGGGCGTAGATGCTGCCGTCGATGAGGGCGTCTTGCGCTAAGTCGATCGTTCCCGATCCGCCGACTGCCAATAGGACACGATTGCCGTCGTTGCTCGTGCTCAGCTCTAGTCGGCCACCAACTCGCACGTTGCCACCGACGTAGATCTCTGCCGTGGCCCCATTCTGCAAAGTGAGGGTCAGGCCGTCGTCGAGGCCTAGATCTCCGGCAATGAATATTGCCACTCGGCCTTTTGCCTGGAGCGACAAGAGGCCACTTCCGACGACTCGGTCGAAGTAGTAGCGGCCGCAGTCGAGTGACAAGGTCGAGCCGTTGAAACCGTTTAGGCTCGTCGCCGTCAGCTGCGCTGCCGCGTTGTCGTTGTCGCGGGACCTCGCGTTGATCAACGCTGCCGTATCCAGAAAGAGTTTCGGATCACACGAGCAGGCTGGTGGCGCGCTTTCCATCACGCCGGCTACGACGCGCGGTGTGGCCGCAGCACCGTACATGCCCGTCACGTAGAGCGCTCCGTCGATACTCGTGTCTGGGCCCAAACGGACCTCGTCGTTGCTTGCCACCGACGCACTGCCCGCCGCCGCAGTCGACGATAGTGAGTCCACCTCGAAACCCGCGTTCGTCACCAAGCCACGACAGGTGCAGACCGCAAACTTGAAGTGGGTTCTCCCCGCCGCGTCGCAGCTGTCTCCTAGGACCACACTGGGCGGCTGGGCCGCCGCACAGAAATCCGACTTGGTCGCGAGGCTCGTGCAGCTCTGAGCGGCACAGTTGCCGGGCATCGGCGTCCCGCAATCGACCGGCGCCGAACAACCCGCATCTCCCGCATCGCCCGCGTCGTCCTCCGGCTCGATTACTTCGGCATCCCGACAGTTCGCCGCATCACACCCCGCAGGGCCCGAGTCGACCTGGGCGTCCCGAAGCGTGTTCCTTCGCGCGACGATGTCCGTGTTTGGCTCGCAGGCGATCGACCCCGCCGCGACACACGCGAAAATCGCAAGCCACAGCGCGCTCGTCCGCGCGTGCGCTAAGCCTTCCTGACCCATCGGCGCGACGATAACACCGGCGCACCTTGAGCCGGTGGCACTGGTACTCGCGTACACTGCCTCGCCGCCGGTTCGGCTCAGTTCGAACCTAGCTCAGCCAACCGGAGTGCCGCCCGCTTCGCGGCAGGACTCCCCGGATGGACGTCGATCAACCGGTGCAACACGTCGATCTCCGCCTTCTCCTGACCTAGGTCGCGCAACGCCGTCGCTAGGCCCTGCCTCGCCTCTAGATCGAGCGCACCTTCCGGATGTTCTCGCAGCGCACGCTCGAACGACTTCCGCGCCTTGCCCGGGTTGCTCAAGTGCTCGAGCTCGATCGAACCCGCCGCAACCTGCGCCACGTACGACGACAACGTCTTCGGGTAGCGGTCCGACACGGCGCTGTAGGTCTGCGCGGCATCGCGGAACCGGCCCTGCGTCCGCAAACGATTCGCCTTCTGCAACAAGTCTTCCGGCGCGCCGCGGCGCTCCGCAGCCGCACTTCGATCCGCCGGCGCTTCCGGCTCGGCCTCTTCCGGCGGAGTCGGCGCGACGGCAGCTGCTGGCGGCACGACCCCCACCAGCGGCGCCGGAGCGAGCTTCTCCAAGCGGTTCGCAGCCGCAACCGCTGGGACTGGCGCCTTCGCCGCATCTGCAAAGTACCAGCGGGCGGCAGCGGCACCACCGACGATTCCGAACAACACGGCCGCCGCGACGACCCACGAACGCCCGGCCGAAGCAAAGCGCTTCGGCGCAGCTATCGGCGGCGGCAGCTCTGCGAGCGCTGTCTCCACCATCGCCAGAGCACGCTCGCGCGAGATACGCGGGGCGGGCCCCGGCCGATCGTCCAAGACGAGGTAAGACGCCACTTCAGGGTCTCCGTCGGTGTCAGTGTTCATGTCGGGCCTCGCCGCAGCACGCGCGCGCGTAGTTTCTGGATACCAAGGCGCAGCCTGCTGCGCGCAGTTTCGAATGGAATACCGAGCTCAGTTGCGAGCTCGGGCATGCTGAGCCCGAGCACGTGATGCATGACGACCGCCTGACGCTGGTCGTCCGGAAGCTCGTCGAGAAGTTTTGCGGTCTCGCGCCGGAGTGTGAAGTCATCCGGCTGGTCGCTCCCGCTGACGACGTGCAAATCGGGAGAGAGCGCACTTCGCCGCCGCTCCTCGTTCCGCTTCCGCCGCACGTGATGCAGCGTGACGCGCATCGTGATCCGATCGGCCCACGACGAAAGTGCACCTTCACCTCGGTAGTTCCCGAAGCTGCGTGCAACTTCCACGAGCGAGAGCTGCGCAATGTCGTCCACGTCTGCATCGGTCCAAACCAAGTAGCGCACGAGATTTCGAATCCGAGGCAAGAGCTCGAGCAGGAGCTCCTGCGCGACCGCTCGATCTCCAGCCGCCGCCTGCGCCACCCGCGGATCGGGCACGAGCACAGCCGGTTTCTTCGTTCCTAACGGCATGCACCCTCTAGGTGGAGAGCGGCCCCCAGCTTCGGGTCAACGCGGGTTCGCGCTCGGCTCTCGAGAAAGACAGATTCTTGCGTTTCAGTCGCCGAACAAGCCGAACAAGCTCGCCGTCGCGTGCGGCTCCAAGCTGCGGAGTGCTGCGATTTCATCGGGTTGGGGCGACTCGCCGGTGTAGGCAAAACGCGTCTTCTGCGGGAGGTAGGCGAGACCGACGCCCAGAGCCACGCCGAACTGGCGCGTGAGCAGCCACTGTAGCTCGCCCTGCGCACCGAGCGTAGCGCTCCACGCACCCGTCGATCCGGCGGCGGAATAGCCTTTCGCGACAACGTCTGTACTGCGGGCGTACAGCACCGCACCCAGATCGATGCCGATCAGCGCTCGCAAGCGCGGCCCGACGGGAAACACCGCGAGTGCTTCCGCCGTGAAGGAGCTGCGCCAGATCGCGATCCGCACGTTCTGATCCCCGAGCTCGATCGGCAGCGCGGTGCTCAGCGCGAGACCGACCTCGAGAAAGGGCAGCAGCTGCGCACGGCCACCCACGAGCGCAGCGACTGCGACCTTGGATTCGAGCGGCGTCGACACGCGCGCACCGCCGCGAAGGGTCCAGGTGGTGGTTCGCGCGGAGTAGTTTTCGAGCGGCTGGGATGGTTCCTCGCGCTCCTCGGGCTCGTCCGCTTCATCGACTTCCTCGTCTTCATCCTCAGCTTGTGTCGGGGCAGGCTCGGGCTCGGATAGCTTCGGTGCGGCCGGCTTCGTCGCTCCAGCCGAGCTCGGCAGCTGTTGGCTGCGACTTCCATCGCTTACCCCGCCACCGGTTGTGCCCGCCGCCGTGGGCGGCGCCCCGGAACCGCCTGAACCGCCCACGCCCGTGCTCGGGGTGCCGCCCGGAGCGGCCGTGGTTGCGGCTTCGCGTTCTGCTTCGATCAACGCCGACAACTCCCCGCGCAACACGAGCGCAGCGGCCTCGAGCTCAGCCGAGGTCGTGAGGCGATCGCTTCGCGCGTGTGACGGCACTTTGCGCGCGCGCAAGCTGCGCTGACGCGCCGCGTACACACGCACTTCGAGCACACCCTGCGACGACCGCTGCACGCGCGCCACGAAATCTGCGCCACGCTCCGTAGCCACGCGCGCCGCCTGTTCGGCGCTCCCACTCGACCAGCCACTCGGCGCAACTTGCAACGTGACGCCGAGATCGCGCGTCTGGCCTTCGACGCGCGGGATCAGCTCGGCGTTGTCCGGTTGCACCAGGACGAGGCGATACGTAGTGGTCTGCGCGTGCGCAGGCGCGGTCAGATTGCCCCACAGCGCGATCAACACGCCGCAGAACCCGATGCCCCTGGGCCGACTCGACCGTTGACCCGAAATCATCCGCGAACGTCCACTCTAAGGGTATCCAGAAAGCGGCACACCAGTACCAGCTCGAACATGAAAGTCACTCGAAGAAATCTTTTACGCACGACGGGCGCGGCGCTGATTGCAGCGCCGTTCGCGAGGCTACTCGCAGCGCCGCGTCGAGTACGAGCGGCGAATGGCCCGAAACGCATCATCTTTTGGTTCACGCCGAACGGAACCGTCCATAAGTTCTGGCGGCCGACCGGCTCGGCCACGCAGTTCGATTTTCCAGCGGGCTCCATTCTAGAGCCGCTCGCCGCGCGAAAGCCGGGCTTGTTGATCCTGGATGGTCTGAATTTCGAACGCACGCGTGGTGGCAGTCACGAAGGCGGCATGGAGCACATGCTGACGGGTGGCGGTGCTCAGAGCGTCGATCAATTCATCGCATCGAAGCTGAATGCGATGACGCCGTTCCCCTCGATCGAGCTCGGAGTGCAGACGAGCGCGTGGGGCGCCAGCGTGCAGACGCGCATGTCGTACAACGACAAGCACGGCTACGTACATCCCGATGACGATCCGGTCGCGGTGTACCGGCGCTTGTTCGGCGGCGGCGATGCCGCGACGGGCGATGGTCCGCCGCCCGAAGCGCGCGCGGTCGATCTCGTGCGCGCGGAGCTGAAGGATCTCGAACGCCAGCTCGGCACGCTCGAGAAGCAGAAGCTGGACGCACACCTCACGTCGTTGAACCAGCTCTCGCGCCGGATCGGTGGCGCGGGTGCAGCGGGTGCAGCGTGTGGCGGCATGACTGCACCGAAGCTCACGGATTCGAAGAGCAACGAACGCTTTCCGGACGTCGGCGCGCTGCAGATGGATCTGCTCGTCGCCGCTGCGGCGTGTGATTCGGCGCGCGTGCTCTCGCTTCAGTGGACACACACCGTCTCGCCTGCGATCTTTTCGTGGGCCGGTGCGTCCGAAGGCCATCACGAGCTCTCGCACAAGGACGACTCGAACACGGCCGGCGTCGCGTCGTTCGTGCAAACCGAACGCTGGTTCGCGACGCAGTTCGCGAGTTTTCTCGACAAGCTCGAAGCCGTCCAAGAGCCGGATGGCAGTGGCACGCTGCTCGACACGAGCACCGTGATCTGGACGAAGGAGCTCGGGGACGGGCGCCTGCACGACTTCAAATCCGTACCGTTCGTGATCGCGGGCGGAGGCAACGGATACTGGAAGCAGGGGCGGTACCTGCAGCTCGGTGGCCAGCCGCATCAGAAGCTGCTCACGTCACTGTGTCAGAGCATGGGTGTGCAGGTCGACGGCTTCGGCGTGCCTGACATCACCGGCGCGCTCTCGGAGCTGACGACATGAGCACGCGATTCAAATCGGTCGTGCTTGCGGCTTCGCTCGGATGGCTCGCTGCGTGCGGTGGCGACATCGGCGCTCCGGATCCAGCCGGTGCGGTGCCCGGTGGAGCGGGTAGCGGCGCGCCCGGCGGCCCGGGCAGCCATGGCGATCCCGGGATTCCTTCTCCGACTGCGGGCGCACCCGCGGCTGTCCCGGTCGACTGCGCTCAAGTCCAAGTCGGGCCGCGCCGCTTGTGGCGACTGACGCCGACCCAATACGACAACACGGTCACCGATCTGTTCGGCATTCCGAGCACGTTTGCGCAGGGTTTTCCCGCGGATGAAGTCGTCAATGGCTTCAGCAACAGCGCGGATTCGCTGATCGTGACGCCGCTCTACGCCGACAAGCTGCAAGCTGCCGCGCAAGATATCTCCGGCAAAGCCGACCTCACGAAGCTCGTCCCGTGCGCGAGTGGCGCGAAGGACGACACCTGTTTGCGCGAGCTCGCGACGAAGTTCGGAGAACGTATGTTCCGCCGGCCCGTGCAGCCGGCGGAAGCAGATCGCTACTTCACGCTCGCGAAGACGGCGCCCGACTTCGAATCCAGCGCGCGGCTGATGCTGCTCGCGCTGTTGCAGTCGCCGAACTTCCTGTACCGCTTCGAGCTCGGCTCGCCCGATCAAGGCACACGCTTCAAGCTCGGCGACTTCGAGATCGCGAGCGAGCTGTCGTACTTGCTGTGGCAGACCACGCCGGACGAGCCGCTGCTCGCTGCCGCTCGGAGCGGCATGGTCCACGAGCCCGCCCAAGTGCGCGTGCAACTCGATCGCATGTTGGCGTCGCCGCGCGCCAAGCCGGTGATTCGCTCGTTCGTGTTCGAGTGGCTCGGCATCTCGGCGGTGACAAATGTGCCGAAAGACACCGCACGTTTTCCCGAGCTCACGCCGCAGATTCGCGCCGCCCTGCTCGCGGAAGCGGAGCGGTTCGTCGACCACGTGATGTTCGGCTCGGGCAGCTCGCTTTCAGCCCTGCTCACGACTCCGTCGACGTATCTGGATGGCGCGCTCGCGACTTACTACGGGGTGCCGGCGCCCGCAGACCCCGCGCAACCCGTCTCACTCGTGGACCAGGGCCGGCGCGGCATTCTGACGCTCGGTGCCACGATGCTCACGCACGCGCGTTCGAACGACTCATCGCCGATTCATCGGGGAAAGCTGGTTCGCGAACGTCTGCTGTGTCAGACACTGCCGCCGCCTCCCGCCGGCCTCAACATCCAGCCGCCGCCCCTCGACCCGACGAAGACCACGCGCGAGCGCTACGCCGCGCACTCGTCGCAGCAGCCCTGCCAGAGTTGCCACCGGCTGATGGATCCGATCGGCCTCTCGTTCGAACACTTCGACGGGGTCGGGCGCTTTCGCGCCGATGACAACGGTCAGCCGATCGACGCGCGCGGGGAGATCCTCGACAGCCCCAGTACGAATGGGACGTTCGATGGCGTGAGCGAGCTGATCGACAAGTTGGACGCGAGTCCGGACGTCGAGGCTTGCTACTCGCTGTCGTGGCTGCGGTTCGCGTACGGGATGAAGGAAGCCGAGGAGTCGTCTTGCGTCATCGACCGGATGCAAAGCGCGCTGTCGGACAGCGGTGGCTCACTCGGCGCAATCTTTTCGGTGCTGACGCAAGCCGATCAGTTCTACGCGCGTACGGGTGACCCGACGTATGTGCCTCCACCACCGATGGAAGAACCCGAGCCGGATCCGAGCACGCCCGCGACTGGAAGCGGCGATACACAAATGAGTCCGGGCGTCGCGATGGAGATCACCCAGAGCAACGACTGGGGCGGTGGGTATTGCAAGACGTACTCGCTCAAGAACACCACCACTGCGCCGATCACCTGGTCGGTCACTTTGATGGTCGACGGTAAAATGAACAATCACTGGGAGTGTGAAGTCAGCGCCGATACCGGTTCGGTTACATTCACCGGGGCTGCTCACAACGCGTCACTCATGCCTGGCGCTTCAGGTCAGTTTGGTTTTTGCGCCATGCGCTGATCCGCTGTTTGTTGCCAGAGCGTTTTATTCCATGAGGCGAGCGCGGGCTTCGGTTCGCTGTTAGTTCACACTCACTCTGCCAACACTACCCGTTTTGGTCTTGCACACCCCGACCGGGGACGCATATTGCGGCGCATGACCGAACATCGCGTTTCTGCGTCTACCTCTGCGCGCCGGCTGCGCGCGCTTTCCGTCGCGCCGCTGCTGTCCGTGCTGGTGTTCTCCGGCTGCGGCTACAACCAGGTGATCGACGTGGACGAGAACGTCAAGGCCACCTGGGCCGAGGTTCAAAACCAGTACAAGCGCCGGTCCGACCTGGTGCCGAACCTGGTGAAGGTCGTGCAGGGTGCTGCGAACTTCGAGCGCGACACGCTGACGAAGGTCATCGAAGCGCGCGCGAGCGCGACCTCGATGAAGATCGACGCGTCGACGATCGACGATCCGCAGAAGCTGCAAGAGTTCGAAGCGGCTCAGGCCAAGCTCTCGGGCGCACTCTCCCGGCTGCTTGTCGTGTCGGAGAACTATCCCGACTTGAAGTCGAATGCGTCGTTCCGCGATCTGCAGGCGCAGCTCGAGGGAACTGAAAATCGCATCGCGGTCGCGCGCAATCGCTACATCGAGTCCGTGGCCGACTACAACAAGCTCGTGCTGCGTTTCCCCACCAGCATCGGTGCGTCTTTGCGCGGCAAAAAGGAGAGGCCGACGTTCACGGGTAACCCCGCGGACGAGAAGCCACCCGAGATCAAGCTGTGATGCTGGCTTGTGACCAGCGCGCCCTGCCAAGAGCGCCGTTAGCGACTTCGCTGCCCGTTTGGGCAGCGTTCGCGGCGGCGTTTTTCGCGTGGGCGCCGCTCGCAGCGGCGATCGACGTGCCGCCGCTCGAAGGCCGCGTGAACGATCACGCGAACATCCTGTCGCCGGCGGAAAAGAGCGCGCTCGAGGGTAGGCTCGCGGCCTACGAGCAGAAGACCCAGCAGCAGTTCACGCTGCTCACGGTTCCGACGCTCGAAGACCAACCGCTCGAAGACTTCGGCATCAAAGCGCTCGACAAGTGGAAGGTCGGCGACAAGAAGCGCGACGACGGCTTGATCCTGATCATCGTTCCGAACGATCGGAAGATGCGGATCGAGGTGGGCTACGGCCTCGAGGGTACGATTCCCGACGCGATCGCGTCGCGCGTGATTCGCGAGGTGCTCCAGCCGGCGTTTCGCGCGAATCAGTACTATCAAGGGATCGACACTGCGTTCAGCGCGCTCATGCAAGCTGCGAGTGGTGAAGCGGTGCCGCAAGCGGCCGAGCAGCCGCCGCCGCGTCGCGAGCGGCGCAAATCGGCTTGGGGCACGCTCTCACCGCTGATCTTGCCGCTGATCCTGTTCTTCATCTTCTCGTCGTTCTTCGGCGGTGGTGGCGGGCGGCGCAGGCGCGGTGGTTTCTTCGCTGGGCCCTTCATCGGCGGCATGGGCGGCGGTGGCTGGGGAGGCGGCGGCGGTTGGGGTGGCGGTGGTGGTGGTGGCGGCTTCAGCGGTGGTGGCGGCGGCGGTGGTGGCGGCGGTGCCTCGGGGAGCTGGTAAACATGGCCTTGTTCGATTCAGAAGCGCTCACGCGCATTGAAGCCGCGATCAAAGAGGTCGAGCAGAACACCGCGGGTGAGATCGTGGTGGTCAGCGTCCCGCGCTCCGACGCATACCACGAGGTTCGCCTCGCCTACGGGATCGCGTTCGCGCTAGGAGGCGCCGCAGTTCTGCACATGTTCGTGCCTTGGCTGGCGATCGGCTGGCTGCTGTGGCTCGAAGCCGCGATGGTTTTGATCGCGTGGCTCGCGTTCAACATCCCGCCGGTCTTACGCCTGCTCGTGCCTGCCAACCGCGCGGAGTTCGCGGTCGTGCAGCGCGCGCAGCTCGAGTTCCTGCATCGCCGCGTCTACGACACGCGCGATCACACCGGCGTGTTGATCCTGCTCTCGGAGCTCGAGCACCAAGTCACGATCTTGGGTGACGCCGGCATCTACGAGAAGCTGAAGGTCGAGGCGTTCCAGGTCTACGTCGATCGCGTCGTGACCGCGGTTCGCGAGGGCCGCGCAGCCGACGGCGTGATCGCAGTGATCACGGACTTGGGAGCACGGCTGCACGAAATGCTTCCGCCTCGGTCCGATGATCGCAACGAGCTGCCGGACGCGGTCCAGCAAGTCGAGCGCTGAGGCGGGCTAGTTTTGCCTTAGCCGCGCCGATCGAGTTCGTTTACGACGAGCGTGACGACGTCTTCGGCGTGCAAGCTGATCGGCCCGACGCTGACGACTTGCGCGCCGCGGCCGAGCAGTTCTTCGCGAACGCCCTCCGGGAACCCGACGTGATCGCCGATCACGAATGCGACGTCGCTGCCCGGGAGCGAGCACGCGCGTAGATCGGCAGCACCTTCTTCGAGCAAGTACAACGCTGATCCCACGAGCTCGTTCCAAACGCTCTCGAGCCCACCGTCGGCGATCGAAATCCCTTCTCGCACCTGCAAGAAGCCGCTGCCGCCATCCGCAGCGACTGCCAGCGCCTTTTTGATCAACGTCGCGAGGCTTCGCTCATCCGGACGCATGTATTTCGCGCCGGGCCCTTCGAAGCGAATCGTGCGCTGGCGCTCCGGATCACCGAGCAAGCACAAGTACACGACCGTGTCGCGCCGGACGCCGTGCGACACGAGCAGCGCCGCGCGCAAGCACCGCAGCAGCACGTCGAGCCGCCCGCTCGTGCTCGGAATGTCGACGAGCAGAAAGTCCGACGACGCGCGAGCCCGCTGACCGATCACGACGAAACGACGCACCGGCGGAGCTTACGTCACCGGGTACAGCAAGATCACCGTCGGCGTCCAAATCAGGTGCGCGATCAGCGGCGAGAGCAGCGACCCGGTGTAGTACCGCTGGAGCGTCCACAAGGTGCCGCATCCCAACGCCAGCGCCATCACGATCCACGAGCCCGTTCCGAGCTGCGCGAGCGCGTATGTGACGAGGCTCACGCTGAACGCCGCGCGCGCGGACATGAAGTTCCGGAGCGTGGCCGGCCACGCGCCTCGGAACAGCAGCTCCTCGGCCAACACGAGCGCGACCACCCACGCGAGCGCTTTCGGCAACGTCGTGCTTCTCGCGCCCGTGTACAGCGCTTGAACTTGCCCGTCCAAGCTCGGCGCGATCTTCACTGCGACTTGAAAGACGCCGTACGTCAGCGCGGTCATTCCAATGCCGACGGCGACGCCAACCCAGATCGCCTTCCACGTCGCCTTGAGCCAATGTTTGAGCGCCTCTGGGTAGAGCGACCACGACACCACGACCACCAGACACGCGTAAGGGCCCTGGACGGCGTAGATATCGCCTTCACCGAAGCGCTGGATCAGCAGAAACCATCCGACGATCAAGCTCCCGAGTAGCCCGAGCCGTGCATGCGGGCCGAGCACACCGGGAACTACGTCGCCCATGCCGAACGCGGGCCGCGCCTCCGGCGGAGCGTCTTGAGTTTCGCCGTCCTGAACCACGGCTTCCTGCGCATGTGACTGCGTCATCTAGTGCGCCGATTGTCGCTCGAGCTGCTTCTTCAGCTGCTTGTCGTGCTGCGGAGTCAGGCGGTGCAACAGCCACTCGGCGAGCCGAGTTCGCAACGGCAACGCTTGCGCTTCCGCGAACAATGCGCGCCGCGCCGCTTCGTCGAACGGTACACGCGTGTGATTTGGCACGAGCTTCCAAAAGCCGTCGTCCGGGGCGACGAGGTCCGACGACAGACCTTCGACGAGCTGGCGCGAGATGTGCTCGTTCGCGCGCGTCACGATCGAGATCCAATACGAGGACAGCCGCGGCGTGATCACCGGCACCTGCACCATCGGCGGGCGCAAACCGAGCTGCTTCGCCGTGCGCACGAGAATCTCGCGCGCCGACATGATCTCGGGACCGGGCAACGGAAATGCTGCGCTTCCCTCGATATCGATCGTCAACGCGTGCCGCAGCGCTACGACGACGTCGTCGATGTAGATCGGCTGGCTGCGACTCTCGAGCCACTTCGGCAACACCATCAGGGGCAAGCGCGCTGCGAGATCGCGCACGATGCGCCAGCTCTCGCTTCCAGCTCCGATGACCATCGCTGCTTGCAACTCGATCGTCGACACGCGGCCGCTGCGAAGCATCTCGCCCGTGACTGCGCGGCTGCGAAGGTGCCGCGAAGGCTTGGCCTGCGGTTGAATGCCGCCGAGGTACACGATGCGCTTCACGCCCGCTTGCTCCGCTGCGCGAAGGAACGTGATCGCCGCGCGCTCCTCTCGCTTCTCGTAGCCGGAACCATCGGCCATGCTGTGCACGAGGTAGACCGCGGCGTCACAGCCATGCAGCGCTGCGAGCACCGTGTGATAGTCCTCCAAATCCAGCTTCTTGAACGCGCGGCCGCGGAACTTCTGCTCCGCCTGGTCGGGATTACGGCTCCCGCTCACGACCGCGAAGCCCGCGTCGACCAGCTTCGGATACAAGTTCCGCCCCACGAATCCCGTCGCTCCGGTCAGGAGCACTCGTCGAATCTCAGGCATGAACTGCCTCCGTGCTTTCTGTAGATGTGCCCGTCGCGCGTTCGAACGCAGCCTTCACATCCACGGCGACGGCCAAGTCTTCCAGGTGATCGTAGAGGGCCGCGAGGTAGATGCCGAGAGGCAAGAAATCAGGATGCAGCGCGACGTGCGCCTGTTTGCACCGTTGGAAGACTTGGTGAAACGTGTCGATGAAGTCAACGGTACGGAACGTCACGCGCTCCTGACCGCCACCGAAATGCTTGCGAAACAGGTCTTCGCTGTGCGTGAGCGAAAGTGCCGCTAAACCGGCACGAAACTGTTGATCATCGTGGGCGTAGAAGCCTCGATAGATATCGCGCAGCGCGCTGATGAATTCGGGCGTCCAGTTGGCGAGCCACGACGCGGGATGCCAGAGCAGTTTGTCGCCGGTTGGAGTGAACGACGTTCCGCGAAGATCGAGCAGCACCGTGTCGCCATGAAAGAGTTGATGAAAGAAGAGCTCGGCGACTTGAGCACCGCGCGTCTCGGGCGAAGCGCTCCCGGTGCTCGGTTTGGACGCAGGCTTACCTTCAGGCAGGAGCTCGATCGCCGGAATCGCGCGTTGGAGCTCTGTGGCGCGTGCCGCCACAGCGTGACGGAATGCCTCGCGGTCGCGCGTGCCCGCAAGTAGCTTGCGCGAGCGATTCCACAGCGACTTCGCCGGCATCACGTCGAAGAACGCTGGAGAAACAAAGCTCGCGAGCTTGCCGAGCTGACCGCCGCCTAGAATTTTCCCGATCATGAAGTTTCAAAATCAGCAAAAACCATTCCTGCCACTACCGTAGCTCGGGACCCTGAAAGATCTAGCCAACCTGGCGCAGCGTCAGCGGTAGAGGCCGTGGCTACGAACGTATTCGGCGACCTTCGGCGACAGCAGCCCCGTGGTCGGCGCGCCGGCAGCGACTCGTTTTCGAACGTCAGTCGAGCTGATGTCCGGCATCGCTGGTTCGCCAGCGATCGGGTCGTTTCCCTGACGCGCGATCCAGAGTGGCGGCGCGAGTGTCTGGATGCTGGCGAAGTCGTGCCAAGCGTGCGTCTCGCGCTGCAGATCGGAGCCGACCAACAAGCGCAATCGAACGTTCGGGAAGCGCGAAGCGAGCGCCTGCAACGTGTGCAGCGTGTAATTCGGCTCGGGCAACTCGCGCTCGATCGTGCAGAGCTCGACTCCGCGCACCGGCTCGAACGCGAGCTCGCACATCTTCAGACGATCCTCGAAGCTCGAGAGCTTCTTGCCGAACGCGTGTGCCGCCGTCGGCGTCACGAGCACACGTTCGATCGAATGAGATGCCAGCACGTACGCTGCGACGAGCACGTGCCCGACGTGCGGCGGGTCGAAGCTACCTCCGAACACTGCCCACTCCGGACGCTCAGTTGGAGCGACCGCTCCACTCACGATGCGACCACCATCTTAGCCAGCGTAGGCGCCATCGATTCTCGGAGCACGTGTTGGCCGTCCAAATCGAGCAGCGCCACGTCGAGCCCGCCGTCCGGCCGCAAGCTGATCCGGCCGACCCGGCCTTTCGAGAGCGGGCCCGGCGTCAGAAACGAGCGCGGACCGAAGCGCTTGAAGTCGGCATCGGCAGACTTCCCGTACACGATCACGTGTGCGTTCGCGACGTCGTCCTCGTCCAGGATCGCTTTGTCGTGGACCGCGAGCACGATCCATTTCTCGAGCATCTCGATCGCGCGCGCCGGTGGATCGGGCAAGCGCCGTACGCGCGACAGGCCTTGCGCGGCCGCTTCTTGGCCGAGCAGCTGTTCGATGTCCTCGGGCGCGCCGTGACACGCGAGCTCGGCGCCCCGGGTCAGAAACTCGTTCTCGTCGAGCTGACCGCGGCTGAACTCGTCGACCACCGCCTCAGCCGCGCCGTCCGAGCCGAGATAGATGATCTGCTTGATCTCGGGGTCGGCGAGGAACAACTCGATTGCCCGGCGCAGGTCGTCCTGAATCTTTCCAGCGGGACCAATGACTCCGATGCGCATGGGGGGCGGTGCTCTAGACGTGCTTTTCGGCGGGCGCCACGATCTCGCGCCGCGCATCAAGATAGGCTTCCGAGATGGCGAATGAAAGCAGGGCGCGCAGCGCCGGGTCGGCCCGCAGGAGCCGCAGCCGCTCGTCCTGAGGAAGCTCCTCCGGCGGCTTTCCACGCAGCCGTAGAAGCCCGTCGATCGCCGCCGGCAGGTTCCCACTGATCGCGAGCGAAACCCGCGAGCCGAACTCGAACGAGGCGGTAGCGAGCCGGCGGGTGCTGAAGTCCTCCGAGGCGAGCAGGTCGGATAGCAGCGGCTGCAGCTGGGTGCGTCTGGGCGGGGGTAGGCGGTTGGCCAGCTCTCGGGTGACGGCGCGTTGCTCGCGCTCGCTGGCCACCTGCACCGCATGTCCCGGGCGGACCACGCTTCGCAGCGCATGCAGGACGAGGAGCACGCGTTCCGGAGCCGCGCGCACGAGCAAAATCAGGCCGTGTTTCGCGACGACGACCGCGCGTGTGAGCAGGAAAAAGCGCTCGGCTTCGGTCGCGGAGAGAAACACGTCTTCGCCGATGCAGAGCGTGAGCGGGTCTGCTGCGATCGGGATGCAGACGGCCTGGTCGCTTCCGAGCAAACGCAGCGCGGGCAACTGGAAAAGCTCGCTCACGGCACGCACGGATTGCGTCTGGCTCTCCGGCAACGCAGCGGTGGTCTCGGCCATCGCCGGCAGGAAGTCAGCGATCTCGTCGTGGAACTCGCGGAACAAGCGGCGCAGTGGATCGAGCAAGCCGCGCGTGACGATCTTTCGCAGCACCGCTTCCGTCAGCGCGGCCGCTCCGAGGCCTTCGAGCTTCGGGCGCGGCCGGTTCGCTAGTGTGAGCCCGCAGCTGTAGGCGGCGTCGGCGACGAGCTCGGCGCCGTCGTTTCGCCCGCGCCGTTCGAGTAGCTCGATCAGCTGCAGCCAATGGCTGCGCTCGCCGGGCTCGTCGTCGATCGCGCTGCGCAGAGCGTTACACGACCGCTGCAGGTGCAGGCTGAGGGCCGTGCGATCGTCTTCGCGTTCGTACAGCGAGGCCTGCGCGCGGAGGACGCGCATGCTCGTCGGCGCTTGTCGCCGCGCGTCTTCGAGCGCTTGTTCGGCGAGTGCGCGTTCGCCCATGCCTTCGAGCGTGCTCGCGAGCTCGAGGATGTAACCTTCCTTGGTTTGAACGCTCCAACTGCTCGCGATCAAGTGCTGGAGCGCGCGAATGGCGCGTTCACTTTGATTCGAACGCTTCCAGAGCTGGACCAAACGTTCGATCGGCCGCGGATCGTCCGGAGCGAGTGTCGCCGCACGCGTGAACGCGAGCTCGGCGCGCTTCGGATCGCGCATGTGCTCGTCGTAGAGCGAGCCGAGTTGGAACACGACCTCCGAGAGCGCGGCCTTGTCTTCGGTCAGCCGTGCGAGCTGGACGAGCGCTTCGGCTGCTTTGTGGTACTCGCCTTCGTCCCAGAGCAGATCGGCGAGCGCGCGAAGTGCATCGGTGCGCGCCGGATCGTGGCTGAGCGCGGCGCGCAGCGCGGCGAGCGCAGCGGTGCGATCCCCAACCGTGCGAAACAGCTCGGCGCGTTCGAGCTCGAGCTCCGCCGCGAGCTCGGGTTCGATCGGCGCATCCGCGCGGCGCCCGAGCAGCGCGAGCAACCCACCGGGCTCACCGCGCGTGCGCAGCAGGCGCCGGAGTCGGGCAAATGTGTCTGCAAACGTGATGTCGATCTCGGCCGTCCGCCCGAGTGCATTCGCGGCGCGAGCGTCATCGCGCAGCTCGTCTTCGAACAGCACGCCGGCGGCGTAAAACAGCTCGGCTGCGCGTTCCGGGTCACGCGCGAGCTCGGCAGCGTGCAGCAGCGCTTCAGCGGCAGCTTCGGGCTTCGAGCCGGCGCGATGCAAGCGCGCGAGCGCGGGCAAGGCGAGCGGGTGCTGCGGTGCTGCGAGTAGAAACGTTTCGAGGTCCGAGAGCGCGCGCTGCGGCGCCGTCGCTTCGAGCGTCTCGGCTGCACGCAAGGCGTACGCAGCGCGCTCGATCGGATCGTGCAGCAGGTTCGCAACCTTGTTCGTGATCTCGTAGTAGTGCGCGTTGTCGCCACGTTTGATCGCGATCGCCTCGAGCGCGAGCGCAACCCATAACTCGGACTCGAGCCGGCCTTCGTGCGCGAGCAAGAGTGCTTCGCCGTCGCTCCGCCCGGCGAGCGCGCGCAACCGCAGGCACAGCCGCAAGACGGCGCTTCGCTCGGCTTCGTGATCGAACGCGGACAAGCTGGTTTCTGCGAGCGCGCGCAACCGCCCGTCGTCGCGTTCGGTCATCGCGATCCGTGCGAGCCCGCGCAGCGCCACGAGTGAATTCGGCCGCAGCGTGAGTAACCGTTCGAGTGCCGCCTTCTCACGTGTTTCGTCGCCACGGCGCGCTTCGACCGCGGCCAAGTCTTCGAGGATCCCGCTCGGTGCGCCCAGCGGATCGAGCGAGCGAAACTGCTGCTCGAGCTCGTTCGCGAGCACGTCCCAAGCGCGACTTTGGCGAAGCGCGTGCAGTAACCCAGCGCGCACGAAGTCGTCGCCCGGCGCGCGGTCGATCAAGCTGCGATAGATGCTTGCTGCTTCGGTCCACAGGCCGGCCGCTTCGTACGCGGCAGCGGCGCGCAGTCGGTAGGCGCGCGCAAACGGCTCGGATGTTTCGAGCTGCGCAACTTGGATCAGGCGAGCGGGGTAATCGTGTGCGCCCGCTTCGCCCGCCAGCCGAACCAACAGGTCGGCGATCAACGGGTCGTCCGGTCGATCTTCCGCCGCGAGCTCGAACCACGCGATCGCATGATTGAGGTCGCTGTCGGCGCTGAGCAATCCGAGCCGCGCCCGGCGCCCGGCGCGTTCGGCGCGCGCGTCGGTCGACGTCGCGAGCTCGCGATGCACGCGCTCGAGCACGACGAGGTCACCCTTCCGGCGAGCCGGCAACTCGAGTGCGAAGCAAGCGGGCGGATAGCCGCGCACGTGGTCGAGTGCTTCGGCGTAGGCATCGATGCTGTCCGCCCCGGCGGAACGCAGCGCGTGGCCGGCCATCACCGCTGCAAAGGCCGCGTGCTCGCCGCTGGTAGCGGCAGCCTCTTCGAGCCAGATTGCAGCCGCGGCAGCGCCCGTGCGCCGCGCTGCCATGAAGCGTCCGACGAGCGGTGAGCCGCGCAGGGCTACCGACAGCTGCTTTCCAATCTCGTCGTGCGCGCCCGGCGTGAGTGCGAGTAGCGCGAGCGCAGGTCCGGGGCGACGCGCGAGCGGCAGCCGCACGATTTCGCGCAACAGGCCGGCTTGCAGCGCGCTCAAGTCGGACATCTCGGCCGCGGCATCGAAGCTCAACACTTCCGCGAGCACGTGTTCGGGCTCGGTCGGCGCGACGCGGCTGAGCGCCTCGCGTTCTTCGCCGACGGTTTGTGGATCGCGCGCGAGCGTCGCCGCGACGCGCAGCGCTTCGTTCGAGTCGCTCGCGGGATCGATCTCGGGTGGTCGGCGCGACGAGCCGGGCGCAGGCGGCTGAAGGGACTCGCGCTGCTGCGCGAGCGTCGCACGTGCAACTGCGAGCAAGCCGGGCGGTGCGTGCGCGAGCGCAGCTTCATGCAGGGTGGTGAGCGCAGCCGCCCGCGCACCGCCGCGCGCGTGGTAGGTCGCAAGCTCGAGGAGCGCGAGACCACGTTCGCCACCGGTTGCAGTCTGCGCCCAGGCCTGCAATGTCGCGGCCAGCTGTGGTTGGTCGTTCGCGGCTTCGGCCGCTCGCAGCTTCTCGCGCAGCGCCGGTAGGCTCGTCGCTTCGGCGAGTGCATCCACGGCCGCGCTCGCATTGCCCATGACCTCGCGGAGCAGGCGCGCGCGTTTGCGTGCGAACTCGCTGCGCAGCCGCGCGTCGGGCGTGGCTTGTTCGAGCCGTTCGAGCGCCTGCACTGCCGCTCCAGGTGCACCGATCGCGCGATGTGCGCGATAGCGGCCGAGCGCGGCTCCGAGCAGCGACGGATCCGCGGCGAGCGCTTGTGCGTATGCGACGAGCGCACCGGATGGATCCGGCCCGCGCTCACTCGCGCGTCCGGCTTCCATGAACAGCAGCGCGCGGATCGGCCCATCGCTGCGAGCTTCGGCAGCGCGCCGCAAGCTTGCGGCTGCATCGCGTCGTTTTCCGGCCTGCAACTCCAACCGAGCGCGGAGCAAATTCGGAACGAGCGCTCCAGGCTCGGCCGCAGTTGCGGTCGAAAGGCTCGCGAGGATGGCAGTCGCATCGGCCCCGTTCGCAGCCTCGATCTCGGCGAGCGCACACGCGGCCAGCGCGCGTTCGGATCCGCTGACCGGAAGCTCGGTCTCTGCCGCGTAGAGCTCACGCGCGCGTTCGAGCTCGCGCGCACGCAGCGCGCGCGCCTGACGCCGCCGCAGCGCGGTGAGGTCGACTGTGTCAGTGCCGCTGTCCGCGGCCGCGCGAGCCGTGTTCGCGCGTTCGCTGAGCTCGGCTGCATCCGGCGCTCCCGGTGCGGCGCGTACGATCTGTCCGAGCAACTCGGACGCGGTCACGAGCAGCTGGGTGCGGCGCTCGCCTTCCACTTCTTGCGCGAGCTGCTGCAAGAGCTCGGCACGCGCGCGCGGACTACTCGCTTCACTCCGGCCGACGTCCTCGGCGCGGCGCAGCCGAAACGGCAGCGTCCGCAGGGCAGTTCGTGCACCATCGTCGCCCGCGTCGCTGCGTGCCTCGCGCGCGAGAATCCCACTCATCAGTCCAGAGCCGGTCTTGCTGGAAGGCGAGGATGGCTGCGAGATCGCATCCGCGTCGAGGCGCGTCGCGCTCGGAGCCACTTCGCGGACGTCGGACTGCGTCGGTTGCGCCGGGCTGGACTCGGAGCGCGCCGCCGGAACGCTCGCATCCTTGATCGGGTTGTCCGCGGTCGTGTTGTCCGGCCGCAGACTCGGCGCGAGCCGCTCGAGGAAAGTCTCGCCAGCGTCAGCCGCATCTGGAGGCAAGAACGACGGCGTCGCAGGTGCGGCGCTCGCGCGATCAGGCGCAGCGGACATCGGCAGGGGCGGCGGCTTACTCCGCCGATTCGATTCGTCGGCGGTGGTCACGTCGTCATCCCGATGCTCCGCAACAGCGCGAGGCAAGTTTGAGAAGTCCAAAAGCGCAACAGGCGCAGACCCAGCTTCGAGTTCACGATCGCGTCGAGCGTGTACCCTTCTCCGAATACTTGCCGCAGCGCCGGCGCCAGATCTTGCGCGAGCAGCATGCCGGCGCGGTGCGCTCCTGCACGCGCGTCTTCGCCGACTTCGGCGAGCGCTTGCAGCGGCTCGGGCAGTTCCGCGACGGCGCTCTCGAGCTCGCGACGCTCCTTTCGCGACAGCTTGCGCGACAACTCGGTCGCGAGCGTTCGCAGCCGGACCGCGTCGGGCGGTTGCGGCGCCGTCGGGAACATACAGAGCGCGGCGTAGAGCAAGTCGCGCGCGAGGCCGCGTTCAGCTTGAATCAATGGCAGGACACCGAGCCGAAGCGCTGCGCACTGGCCACCGAGCGCGAACTTCGTCGCCGCTGGTAGCGGCAGGTCGATGTCGGGCCCGAGTAGCACCGCGATTTGGCCCGAGCCCTTCGACCACACCACGATGTCGCGCCCGTCCGCATCGCCACGGTGCAGCTCACCCAGCGTGAGACCGAACACACTGACCGATCGCGAGATCACGTGATGGATCTCGAGCGTCTCCTGGAGTCGCGTGCGGCGATTGGTGTCCGGCCGCGGCACGGCCATGTCGAATCCGGCGCGACACACGAGCCGCGCGACGCGAAACGCAGCGTGTGCGTGGGTCGGTCCGCCGAGCAGCGCGAACTGCTGATCGGAGATGGAGCCGTCCGGAAGTGTCGGCAAAGCCTTGCGAACGGCCGCGAGCGCAGTGTGCTCGTCGCCATGTGCGAGCCCGATCGCGGTCAAGGTCGACAAGGCCAGGAACTCGAGCGTCTTGTCCGCGCGCAGCCGGCCACAGCGCGCGAGGTTTCGGAGCAAGCGCGGATCGGACGGCTCTGCGCGCAGCGCGGTCCAGAGCTCGTGCAGGAACATCTCGCTACTGGTGAGCTCTGGTTCGCTCGGGTGCGCAGCGGCGGCGAGCGCTTCGAGCGCATCGATGTCGAGCGGATCGGCCGCGAGCGCGCGCCGCAATGCTTCGCGAGCTTCAGCGGCGTCGTTGAGGCTCTGCGCGTAGATGATCGCGGCGCGCCGCTCGAAGGCCGCGCGATTCGGTCCGCTGCTGTGAGCGGCGGCTTGCCCGAGGGCGGCTGCACTCTGGGCCGCGAGCCCGGCGCGCATCGCGACGTCGGCCATGCGCGTGAACACCGCGAGATCGGCGTTGCCATCGCTCGCGAGCGCCGCGAGCCGAGCGTACGCGGCTGCGGGATCTTTCAGCTTGTGCTCGAGGAAGTCGGCGGCACCTTCGCGGGCGAGCCTGCGTTGGGCCGGTGGAACGTCGCTCTTGGCGAGCTGGTCGAGCGAGTCGACTGCAGCTTCCCAGGCTTGATTCGACGCGTGGATTTCGGCGGACAGGCTGAGCGCACCCGCGTGCAGCGGATCGCCTGCGAGCACGTCGCGCAGACATTCGAGCGCCGGCTGTCGCTGCCCGAGCGCGCGCAGGATTCGCGCTTTCGCATAGGACAGGTCGAGTTTTTCATCCGTCGACGTCGTGACGGCGATGCGCGAGGTCAGCACCGCGGTGAGTCCGGGAAGGTCGCCCTGCTCGAGCAGCAAGTCGTGCAGGCGCTCGAACAACGACGCGCGATTCGGATCGGCTTCGAGCGCGTCGCGCAAGTGCGCTTCGGCCGCACCGAGGTCGTGTAGCGCTTCGTGCAAAGTCGCCGCGGATTCTTCGAGCAGGCGCGCGCGGTGCACGCCGGTGCAGTGCTTCGCGAGCTCGTCGCAGGCATGGACCAGCAGCACGTGCGCACCAGTTCGACGCGCCGCTTCCCGCTGCGCGTCCCACGCGCCGAGATCGAGTGGGTCTTCTTCGATCAGCTGGCGAGCGAGCGCGAGCGCTTCGGGCGCGCGATCCGCTTCCAAGTACACGCGCAACAGCTCACGGCGCAGGCCTTTCGCGCTCGTCGCCGGCGTGTGGCGTGCTCGGGCGGTGAGCGCGCTGGCACGCAGCTCGGCGGCGTCTTGCTCGGTCAGCGCTTCACTGAGCGCCACCGCTGCAGCGAGCGACTCCGGGGCTTCTTCGATCAGCGCGAGCGACGACACCAACACATCGCCCGTGTTGCCGACGTCGTGCAGGATCTGCGTGCGCAACCCATGCAGCGCAAGCTCGGCGCGCGACGACGGTTCGGGATCGAGCCGCGCGAGATTTGCCAGCGTGCGCGCGCGTGTGGCTGCGTCGTCGCTCAGCAGAAATGCCAAGAGCTCGTCGCCAAAGCCGAGCGGCGCGTATTCGGTGCGCGCGATCAGCAACGTGCGCGCATCGGATGGGGCGTCGTACAAGAGCTCGGCAACTTGCTCGTGTTCGATCGACGGCCGCAGCGAGGGCGTCGCGTGCTGCGCGAGTTTGCCGAGCGCGAGAACGCGAAGCGCTTGTGGATCGCTGGCTTCTTCGGGGCCGCGCGGAGCGAGGAGCGCACTCGCCGCCGCTTCATAGGAGACGTGTTCGCCGCCGAACGCTGCCGTGAGCGCACTGAGTGCATGCCGCCACTCGCCGAGTACGTCCAAGCGTTCTGCGAGCTCGAGCTGTGCGATGCCGGGTTGAGAGACGCGCGCCTCACGCTCGGCGAGTGCACGCAGCGCGCGAGTCCCGAGCGCGAGATCGTGGCTGCGTTCGGCGAGCCGCAGGCGGGCCCAGGCCGGTGCGAGCGAGTCGGGGTTTTTCTCGGCCGCGTCTTCGTAGCTGCGCGCGGCGAGATCGGGACGGCCAGCTGTCAGCGCCGCCGCGCCCGCGTGCAGGAGCGCGAGCTCGGCACGTTGCGAATCGCGTTCGGCTGCTGCGGTATCCCGCAACAAGCGCAACGCTTCGCCGGCCTCGTTGCGCGCGACGAGCAACCCTTCGAGGGCGGAGACCGCGTACGCGTCGGTCGGCGAAATCTCGAGCACACGCCGGAAGCACGGCAGCGCGCGATCCGGTGCACCGCTGCGGAGGTGCGCGCGCCCCGCTCCCGCGATGTGGGCCGCAGCGAGCTCCGGCTCGGACGCTTGATCGGCGAGCGCTTCGTGCGCTGCAGCCAGCAAGGCGTAGTCTCCGCGCAACGCGGAAAGCACCCAGGCGCTGTGCCCGGCCCAGTCTTCGCAGGCTGGGTCCTTCAACGCTTCGCCGAGCGCTGCCAGTGCCTCCGGGTAATCACCCTCGGCGAGACACGCGTCGTAGCGGCTGCGGCAGACTGCCGAGCGCTCCGCGGGCTGAAGCTCACAGGCGAGCAAGCGATCGCACGCGCTTCGCAGCGCCGCGCGATCGCCTGCGCGTAGCGCGAGGCCGTAGAGCTCGCGCAAGAGCAGCGGATCCGGCTCGCCGCCGTCAGCGGCACGACGTAATGCCGTCAGCGCGCGCGGCAGATCGCCCGCTGCTTCGGCGACGGCGGCAGTCCGCACGAACGCGACGGTCGCGTCGTCGCCCTGGCTCTTTTCGGCGCGCTCCGCGAGCAAGCTCGCGAGGGCGGGTAGGGCAGCGTTGTCGATGAGTGCGTCTTCGTAGGTCGCGCGCAGGACCGGCGATTCCGGGTCGAGCGTGAGCCCCGCCCGCAGCCGCTCAGCCGCTTCCTGAACGTCGCCGGCGTGTTGCGCGAGATCGGCCAAGCGAAACTGGAGCGCGGCAGCTCGCGGCGGCGGCGCCGATTCGAGCAACACTTCCAAGCTCGTGCGAGCACCGGCGAGCTCTCCGGTCATCTGGCACGCGTCCGCGCGTTCCATGTGCAGCACGAGCTCTCCGCGCGCACTCGCACACGCGCGCTCGAACACGCGCTGCGCTTCGGCGGCCGTCTCTTCGCTCGCGAGGTACTGCTGACCGGCGCGCCGGTAGAGCCACGCGGCGCTCGTCATCGCGGCTGCGGCATCCGTGAAGCGCCCCGAGATGTCTTCGGCATCGGGGCCGGGTTGCCCCGCCGCATGCGTAGCGAGCAGCGCCGCTGCGTCTTCGAATGCGCGCGCGGCCGTCGACGGAACGCGCTGTTCCGTCGCGAGCTCTGCGAGTGCGAGCAGCGTCGAGAAGCGCCGGCCGCGGACGGCGACTGCAGCGAGCAGCGTCTCGATCGCGCGGCTGATGTCGCCGCGGCCCGCTTGTGCGCGTGCAGTTTCGCAGGCGAGCACCGACCGCATCCGCGGATCGAAGCTGTGCGCGGTTCGCGTTTCGGTCACCAGATCCGCCGCGTCGCGCCGGCCGATCCCGCGCAGCGATCGCTCGAGCATCAACGCCGCGGCGAGGCAACCGGGATCGGCAGCGAGCGCGCGTTCGAAGCTGTTGGCGGCAGCGGCAGCATCGCCGAGTTGGTCTTCGAACAGGTCGCCGAGGCTTACGAGCGACGAGGCGCGCTCCGACGGAAGCACGCTTGCAGTGACGGTCGCGGCCAGCGTGCGCGCGAGCTCGTCGAGCTCGCGCGAGTCCGAGAGCAGCCGCCCGAGCGCAAACAGTGCAGGCCGAAATTGCGGGTCGTGTTGGCGCGCTTCGCGGTACGCCGCGAGCGCGCCTTCGCGATCTTCGAGCCGATGTTCAGTGAGTGCGCCGAGCTCGAACGCGAGCGCCGCCCGCAGGGTGGTGTCCTGCTCTTTGGACAGACTCCCGCGCAGAACCTTCACGCGGGCGTGCGCGCTGGCTTTAGGCGCGGGGACTGAGGGTGGCAGACCCATGCGAGCCTCGAACTATATCCAAATCACGCGGCCAAGGCGTTGAAAAGCCGTAGGGTTTTGGCAGAGCAGCGGTTTGGCGCAGAACGCGCCGCACACATCACCCTACCAGCCGGCCGCAGCGCTGGCTTGGCACCTGCCGCACCGAGGCTGCGATCAGTTGCGGCGAGGCTTACGGCGCTTGCCGCCGTTAGCTGCAGGAGCGTTCACCGGCATTGCCAAGCTTGCGCGCAAGAGTGAGCGCGTCGCATCCAGCACAGTCTCGATCTGCGCCCCGCGGGCCGTGTCGGGCATCTTCATCGCGAGCGGTCCATCGAGCAGCAGACACGCCAACCCGTGTCCGGTCGACCACAGGAACGCGACGAGCGCCTCCTCGGAGGGTTGTGCAGGAACTCCAGCTTTCACCGCTTCGTGCACGATTCGTTGCAGCGTGGCGAACGCTTTGTCGCCTTCGGCACGCGCACCCGGACAGCGCTCGAGGTCGACCAACTCGGGACGAAACATGATTCGGAAGTGCGCAGTGTGCTTGCAGGCAAACTCCACGTACGTCTGCCCGAGCGCGATCAACCGGTCGACTTCGAGCTCCGGGGTACCGCCCGGCAGCGCGCGGTCTACGTCGTTCATGCACGCGCTCAGTAGCCGGAACCCCTGTTCGGCTATCTCACCTAGGATAGCTTCGCGGTCGGCGAAGTGGTGATACGGCGCTTGGTGCGTCACGCCGGCGCGACGCGCGACCTCACGCATACTGAGATGCGCGAGGCCTTCTTCTTCGATCAATTCGATGCTGGCGCGAACGATGCGCGCACGCAGCTCACCTGCTTCCGATGCAGAAGAGCCGTGCGCGGCCGCATGTCGAACTGCCATGAAAAAAAGTCTGGGCTGCTCACTTGACAGTGTCAAGCGCTGAGCTAGACAGCGTCTACGGACACCGTATTCTCGCGGCTTCGTGCCGCTGGGGGCGGCTGTCTAGGGGAGAGGTGCGGCATGATCTCGCGACGCGCGATTCGATTTGCGGTGCTGGCGAGTGTTCCTGGATTGGGGCTTGCAGCTGGTGGCTGCGGCCGCGCCCAAGTCGTCCAAGTCGTCCAGGCAGCGGACACGCCCCGCGTGGAAGCGATTCCCGTTCGTCTCGGCGCGGTAGACCGCGGACCGCTGCTGCGCCGCATTCGCGCCAGCGGCACGGTACACCTCAAGTCCGAAGCCGATCTGTCGTTCAAAGTTGGCGGGCTCGTGACGCGCGTTCTCGCGGATGCGGGCACCCGCGTCCGTAAAGGCCAGGTCCTCGCGACGGTCGATCCGACCGAAATGCAGGCTGGGCAGAGTCAGACGTCCGAAGCCGTGCGCAAGGGCGAACGTGACCTCGCACGCGTGCAAGGTTTGCAGGAGAGCGGCGCGGTCGGCACCGTCGATGTTCAAAATGCCCAGACTGCGCTCGATGTCGCGCGAGCGACCAACGAAGCCGCGCAGTTCAACCTGCGGCAAGCCACGTTGATCGCACCCGACGACGGCGTGATCGATCGGCGGATGGTCGAAGTCGGTGAAGTCGCTGCGCCCGGGCGACCGATGTTTCATCTGCGCGGCGTATCGCGTGGCGTGGTCGTACGAGCGCAGCTCGCGGACCGCGACGCGTTGCAGCTGCGGCTCGGCGATCACGCACGGGTCACGCTCGATGCGCGGCCCGAGTTGGCGATCGCAGCGCACGTGTCGCAGATCGCGACGACTGCGTCGGCTGCGACCGGCACGATCGAGGTCGAGCTGCAGCTGGAAGCGGCAGGGGCGTTGCACTTGCCGTCCGGGTTGACTGCGAAGCTCGAGATCGATCGGAGCGAGATTGTGCTGGCGAGCGTGCCTCTCGCTGCGCTCGTGGATGGTGATGGTGCGTCCGCGGCGGTCTACGTCGTCGAAGGCGAGCGAGCGAAGCGCGTCCCAGTGCGCGTGAGCTTCTTCGCGCAGGACCGCGCCGCGCTGTCGAGCGAGCTCCCACAAGTCGAATCCGTCGTCGAGCTCGGAGCGACGCGGCTCGAAGATGGCAGCTTGGTCCGCATCACGCGCTGAGAGGTTCGCATGCTCGCCGAGTTCGCGGTACGTCGCTGGCAATTCACGCTCGTCGTGTTCATCGCGCTGATCGCGCTCGGCGTGAACGCACTCTTCCGCATTCCAAAAGCGGAAGACCCGACGTTCCCGCTCGCGACGTTTCTCGTCGTCGCCGTACTGCCCGGCTCGTCGCCGGCGGATCTCGAACGGCTCGTCGTCGATCCGACGGAAACGAAGCTGAAGGCGCTCGACGACGTCAAACACATGAAGACGGAGATCGAAGACGGGCTGGCGGTGATCCAGCTCGAATTCGAGAGTGGTGTCGACGCCGATCGCAAGCGTGACGACGTGCTCCGCGAGACGACCGCGCTGCGGCCCACGTTGCCGGCGGAGCTGCTACGCCTGGATGTGTTGCAGTTCAACGCGGCGCTCGTGAAGATCGTCGAGGTCGCGCTGACTTCGCCGACTGCGAGTTTCTACACGCTCGATCGACACGCCCGTGCATTGAAGCGTCGGCTCGAAGGGCTCGCCGGCGTGCACGAAGTGGAGATCGCGGGCCTGCCGAAACAAGAGGTTGCGGTCAGCCTCGACCTGCCGCGGATGGCTGCGCTCGGCATCAGCCCGGTCGAAGTGATTCAAGCGATTCGCTCCGAGAGCGCAAACTTGCCGGCGGGCAGTCTCGATGCGGGTGCACGCCGCTTCAACGTGAAGACGAGCGGCGACTACGGCTCGGTCGACGAGATTCGAGACACGGTCGTTCGCTCGGTCAACAACGCATCGGTGCGCGTCGGCGATATCGCCGAAGTCGAGCTGCGCGACGCCGAGTTCAGGCAGATCACGCGCTTCAACGGGAAGCGCGCGGTGCTCGTCGCAGCGGCGCAAAAAGAAGGGCAAAACATCTTCGAAGTCGCGCAGCGCATCCAGGCCGAGCTCGCCGCGTTCGAGCCGACCTTGCCCGCTGGCGTCCGCCTCGAGCGCGGCTTCGAGCAGATCCGCAACGTATCGAATCGGTTGGGCAGCTTCGCGCGAGACTTCGGGCTCGCGATCGCACTCGTGCTCGTCACGTTGTTGCCGCTCGGGACTCGCGCTTCGTTGGTCGTGATGGTCTCGATCCCGCTGAGCCTCGCGCTCGGCTTGCTGATGCTTCACTTGACTGGGTTCAGCATCAACCAGTTGAGCATCGTCGGTTTCGTCATCGCACTCGGATTGCTCGTCGACGATTCGGTCGTCGTCGTCGAAAACATCACGCGGCACTTGCGTGAAGGGCTCGCCCCGCGCGCAGCCGCGGTCGCAGCGACGCGCGAGATCACGGCTAGCGTCATCGGTTGCACCGCGACTCTGATCTTCGCGTTCTTGCCGCTGCTCGCCTTGCCCGGTAACGCCGGCCAGTTCATTCGCTCGATGCCGCTCGCGATCGTGTTCACGATCGCGGCCTCGCTGCTCGTATCGCTCACGATCGTGCCGTTTCTCGCGAGCGTCGTGCTCAAGCCCGATGGCGAGCACGGGAACATCTTCCTGCGCGCGCTGAAGTTCGTGATCGAAGGCTCGTACCGGCGCGTGTTGAACGCGGCGATCGCGCGGCCTTGGATCGCGCTGGTCGCGGCCGTGTTGTTGTTCGTCGGGAGTCTTTCGCTCATCCCGCGCATCGGCTTCAGCTTGTTCCCGAAGGCGGGAACCCCGCAGTTTCTCGTGCAAATCGAGACTGCCGAGGGCGCGAGCTTGAGCGAGACCGACCGCGCCGCACGTTTCGTCGAAGGCGTGCTCGCGAAGCACCCTGAAATCGAGCGCGTCGCGACCAGCGTCGGAAAGGGTCACCCGCGCATCTACTACAACGTGTCGCCCAAAGACGAAAAGGCCAACGTCGCGGACGTGTTTGCGCTGGTGAAGGTGCGTGAGCGCGAGAAGCTGAGCCGGTTGTATGCGAGCCTGCGAAGCGAGCTGAACAACTTTGCCGGCGCGAAGATCGAGCTGCGCGAATTCGAAAACGGCCCGCCGCTCGATGCGCCGGTTGCGCTCCGCTTGCTCGGAGACGATCAAGCCGCGCTGATGACCGCAGCTGCGCGCGTCGAGAAGGTGATGCTCGAAACAGGTGGGACGCGCGACGTGCGTAATCCCAGCCGGGAGCGCCGGACGGATCTGCGCGTGCAGGTCGACCGTGAGAAAGCGGCGTTGCTCGGCGTGCAAGTGGCCGACATGGATCAAGCCGTGCGTCTCGCGCTCGGCGGTGTGATCGCCGGCAAGTACCGGGAGGACACGGCCGAAGACGCGTACGACGTCCGCGTGACGTTGCCGCGCACGCCGCGCGAGGGGATCGTGGGCCTGTCGCCGGGGCTGGATGCGCTCGACAACCTGTATGTCGCCAATCGCGCGGGCAATCCGTTGCCGCTCTCGCAAGTCGCGCAGCTCGAGCTCGAGCCGTCGCCGGCGAAGCTTCGTCACTACAACAAAGAGCGCAGCATCACGGTCACGTCTTACGTGCGCGACGGCTTCAACACCGACCGCGTGACGAAAGCGATCCTCGGGAAGCTCGCGAACGTCGAGCTGCCTGCGGGTGTTCGCCTCGTGCCTGCCGGCGAGATCGAGAGCCGCAAGGAGAGCTTCGGTGGGCTCGGGCTGGCGCTGCTCGTAGCTGCGTTCGGAGTGCTCTCGATTCTCGTGCTCGAGTTCCGCACGTTCAAGAGCACGCTGATCGTGGCCTCTGTGATCCCGCTGGGCGTGATCGGCGGCTTGGTCGCGTTGTACTTGTCGGGCAACACCCTCTCGTTCACGGCGAACATCGGATTCATCGCGCTGATGGGCATCGAAGTGAAGAACTCGATCCTGCTCGTCGACTTCACGAACCAGCTGCGCGAGCGTGGCGTCGCGCTCGATGAAGCGATTCAGCGCGCCGGTGAAGCGCGCTTCATTCCGATCTTGCTCACGACCTTGACCGCGATCGGCGGCCTCATCCCGCTCGTGCTCGAGAATTCGACTTTGTACTCGCCGCTCGCGCTCGTGATCTTGGGCGGTCTGATCAGCTCGACCTTGCTCACCCGCATCGTGACCCCGGTGCTGTACAAGCTGCTCGCGCCCGAAGTGCACGTTCTCAACCCGCCCGTGGCGGAACCAGAACCAGCCGTCACGCCTGCGCCGGCCACTTGATCGCTTGCAAAGCAGCCCGCGACGGAAGTACGAGCGCGGGTCCATGACTGCGGTCGATACCGAGCCCGCCGCCACGACCTTCGCAACCGGGACCTCGCGCCTGGTTGTAGTCGGGCACCTCGCGCGCGAAGTGATCGCGCTGCGCGGCTGGCTCGCGCTTGCGCTCACGTACTTCTTGGTCATGAGCCACCTCGAAGTCGTGAACCCGGCAAAGCCTCTGAAGATGGCCATTCCGCTGTCAGCGTTCGTGAGCGGTGCTGGCGCGTTCGGGCTCGCAGCGCTCGGGCTCATGCGGCGGCGTGAGGTCTCGCGGCGCGCGGTGTTTTGTGTGCTGTGGTGTCTGTCGCTTGCGTTTTTGGTCGTCGCGAACTGGGGGTTCGTGATCAGTCACGTCGATCACCACGAGGTCATCGGCCAAATTCGGCTGGTCGTCAGGCTGGCTGCGCTCGTGTTGGTCGCGACGTTGCCGCTCTGGTGGTTCGGAAAGCCGCGGCTGGTGATCTCAGCGCTTGCGCTCGTCGTATTGCTCATGCAGTTCGACCGTGCGCGCGTTCTGTCCGCGTCGACGGACCCGCGCATCGACGTGTTCACGCTTGCGAACGAAGCTTCGGCGGCGTTGTGGCGCGGCGAAAATCCGTACGCCGCCGAGTACTCGAATCTCTACGAGGCGACGAAGCTCGATCTCGGCTACTCGCCTGGCTACAACTATTTTCCGGCGATGCTGCTGTCGAACGCGCTGGCAGACAAGTTGTTCGGCGACGTACGTGCGTTCTTCGTGCTCAGCGAGCTCGCGTGTGCGTTCTTCATCTTTCGTTTCGCGCGGGCATTCGGTTGGGCGCGCACCGAAGCTTGGGCGCTCACGGCGCTCTGGTGTTGCACCACGCTCAGCTTTCAAGTCGTCGAGAAGTGGAACGATTCGCTGGTGCTCGCGGCGATCCTCGGCATGCTCGCGCTGCTCGCCGAGCGGCGTTGGCTCCTCGCCGGCATCGCGTTCGGAATTGCGGTGGCTTCGAAGCAGTACGCGCCGCTTGCGCTCGTGCCGCTCGCGATTTGGTTTTGGCGCGTGCGCTCGCCCGGCACGAAGCGCTTCGCCGGCGGCGTCGCGCTCGGGGGTGGACTCGTCAGTTTGCCGTTCCTGATCGATCAACCGAGCTGGCTGTTGCATCGGACCGTGCTGCACTTCGCCGGTACGCCGTTTCGCGAGGAGTCGCTCTCGCTTCTGAACTTTCTGCGAAGCGTGTTCGGGTTCGGCATCGACTCGTGGGTGATTCGAGTCGCGCCGTTCTTCGGGCTCGCGGCAGGCATGGGCGCCGCCTGCGCGATCACGGCGCGATGTCGTCCGGCCGACCCGGTCGACATTCAGGCGGCCGAGACCCAGCTCCATCGGCTGATCGTCGCCCTACTATTCATGTGGGCAGGGTTCTTTCACTTCATCAAGCAGTCGTTTTTGAACTATCACTACTTCTCGCTCGGGGTGAGCGTACTGCTCCTGGTGAGCCTGGTGCAGCACCACGGAATCGTTCGAGTTGTGGGCGCGGCGGCCACGAAATCTGGGTTGGACGACCCGGGGCCAGTGGAACAAAGTCGCGTGCCAAGGTAAGGCTAGAGGGCTGGCGTTTACGGTACCGGGAGGCGAGAGCCACCGGACTGGAGAGGAGTCGGGCGTGTCGAGTAAGGCGAGTCACGAGCGAGAGAAGCCCTGGATCATGCGGACGTACGCGGGTCACAGCACGGCGGCTGCCTCGAACGCGCTGTACCGAACGAACCTGGCGAGAGGCCAAACCGGCCTGTCCGTGGCGTTCGATCTGCCGACGCAGACCGGGTACGACCCGGACCATCCGCTCGCGCTCGGTGAGGTCGGCAAGGTGGGCGTGCCGGTCTCGCACCTCGGCGACATGCGCGCGTTGTTCCACGACTTGCCGCTCGATCAGATGAACACGTCGATGACGATCAACGCGACCGCGCCTTGGTTGCTCGCGTTGTACATCGCGGTTGCGGAAGAGCAGGGCGTCGATCGCAAGTTGCTTCAAGGCACGACGCAAAACGATCTGATCAAGGAGTACCTGTCGCGGGGCACGTACATCTTCCCGCCGGGTGCATCGCTGAAACTGACGGCGGACGTGATCACATACACGGTCAACGAGGTTCCGAAGTGGAACCCGACGAACGTGTCCAGCTATCACCTGCAAGAAGCCGGGGCGACACCGGTGCAAGAGATGGCGTACTCGCTCGCGACGGCGATCGCGGTGCTCGATACCGTGCGCAAGAGCGGGCAACTTCCGGATAGCGAGCTTCCGAAGGTCGTCGGCCGCATTTCGTTCTTCGTGAACGCGGGCATCCGCTTCGTCGAAGAGATGTGCAAGATGCGCGCGTTCACGCAGCTGTGGAACCGCATCACCGAAGAGCGATACGGCGTGAAGGAGGAGAACCTCCGGCGCTTCCGCTACGGCGTGCAGGTGAACTCGCTCGGTCTCACCGAGCCGCAGCCTGAAAACAACATCATCCGCATCGTGCTCGAGATGCTCGGCGTCACGCTCAGCCGGGATGCGCGCGCTCGCGCGGTGCAGCTGCCGGCGTGGAACGAAGCGCTCGGGTTGCCGCGGCCGTGGGATCAGCAGTGGTCGCTGCGCGCTCAGCAAATCTTGGCGTTCGAGAGCGACTTGCTCGAGTACTCCGACTTGTTCACCGGCAGCGTCGTCGTCGAAGCGCGGGTGAAGGAGATGGTGGAAGCCGCTTGGGCGGAGATCCACGACATCGAAGCGCGCGGCGGTGTGGTCGAAGCGGTCGAGAGCGGGTACTTGAAGCAGCGCTTGGTCGAGTCGAATGCCGCCCGATTGCAGGCGATCGAGAGCGGCAAGCAGATCGTCGTCGGCGTGAACAAGTACACGGAGACGGCGGAGAACCCGCTCACGAAGGACCTAGACGCCGCGATTCTCACCGTCGATCCGAACGTCGAGCAAGAAGCGGTGAAGTCGATCAAGAAGTGGCGCCTCGAGCGCGACGAGAAAAAGGCGAGCGACGCGCTGTCGAAGCTCCGCGATGCGGTGCGCAAAGGCGACAACGTGATGCCGCCGTCGATCGAAGCGGCAAAGGTCGGCGTCACGACAGGCGAGTGGGCCGCGGCGCTTCGCCAGGTGATGGGCGAGTATCGCGCGCCAACCGGTGTGTCCGGAGCGCGGCTCGATCAAATGGGCGGTGCAGGCAGCCGCGAAAAGGTCACGCAGCTGCGCACGCGGCTGTCGCAGCTCGAAGCGGAGCTCGGGCGCCGTCCGAAGATTTTAGTCGGCAAGCCGGGCTTGGATGGCCACAGCAACGGTGCGGAGCAGATTGCGCTGAAGGCGCGCGATGTCGGCTTCGAGGTCGTCTACGAGGGCATTCGCGTTACGCCGGAGCAAATCGTCGCCTCGGCGATCGAAGAGGGGGTCCATATCATCGGCCTCTCGATCTTGAGCGGCTCACACCTCGCGCTCGTGCCGCAGATCGCGGAGAAGCTGCGAGCAGCAGGGCTGGGTCACGTGCCGATCGTCGTCGGCGGCATCATCCCCGATGCCGACGCGCGCTTGCTCGAGAAGAAGGGCATCGCGCGGGTCTACACGCCGAAAGACTTCGCGCTCGACAACATCATGAAGGACTTGGTCGACTTGGTGGCCTCCAGCGTGCGCCCGCATGCCGCCGAATGATGCTGAGCTCGCGACGCGCGTCGGTAAGAGCGAGAAACTCGCCGTCGCAGCAGCGCTGAATCTGATCGAAGACCGCCGTCGCGACACGTTGCCACGCATCGAAGCGTTGCTTTCGGCGCTCTCGGCCCAGCGCGATCCGGAGTTCGGTCATCGCGTCGGGCTGACGGGGCCGCCCGGCGTCGGGAAGAGCACGCTGACTGCGGCTCTCACGCGTGAGTATCGTGCGCGCGGTCGTAGCGTCGGCGTGCTCGCGGTCGATCCATCGAGCGTGCGTTCCGGGGGCGCGTTGCTCGGCGATCGCGCGCGAATGGCGTTCGATCCCGAAGACGACGGGATCTTCGTGCGGTCTCTCGCGACTGCAGGTGAAGCGGGAGGTCTCGCGCAAGCCGCCAATGCTGGCGTCGAAGTGCTCGCTGCGGCTTACGACCGTGTGCTCGTCGAGACGACAGGCGTCGGACAGACCGAGACCGACGTGGAGCACGTCGTCGATACGGTATGTCTGGTGATTCAGCCGGGCTCGGGTGACGTGTTGCAGTTCATCAAGGCTGGGATCATGGAGATTCCAGACGTGATCGTGGTGAACAAAGGCGATCACGGCCGGCTCGCGCAGCGCGCGGCGGCGGACCTCGCCGGTGCGCTCGATCGCTTGCGCAATGCCGGAATGGGCGACGAGGGAGAAACCTTCAAACGTCCGGTGCTCGTGACGAGCGCGCGGGACCTACAAGGTATCGTGCCTTTGATCGACGCACTCGATGCGCACTTGGCAGCTCTCCACGGCGTAGCGCTGCGCGCGCGGCGCGCCAACGGCGAGCTCGCGTGGGCACGCGCGTTGTTCACGCGTCGCTTCGGTGAGCACGGCGTGTCGACGCTGGGTGGCAAACAATCGCTCAGTGAAAAACTCGCGACTGCGCTCGAACGCGGTGCTTCGCCGCTCGGAGCGGCAGCCGAAGTCGGCGAAGTGTACCTGCGCGGGATCCGGTCTAGCGGCGGTGGCGGCCGCTGATAGTTGGGTGACTTGGCGGGGGCGGCGCGGCTCAGTGTCCCTATCGTGGGGCAAGTGAGTGGCCGACTAGGCTAATTTTAGCTGGGCAGAATGCCCGCTTTGGTTAGCCGGTATGCAGAAGTCGTGCTTTCTGCTACATTCAGTCCCTGGTCAGGGTTGATCCCAGGCGCCAAGCTCTGTACGAATTGTGTACAGGCCCCGCGGCCGAGCGAATGTGCACGAGTGGTGGCAAACCGGCGCGTCGCAACGGTCACAGCAACGGAGAAAGCCATGGTTGAGGTCCGCGTGTCCCTCCGCAACGTGTTGTTGAGTGCTTGCCTCGTTTCGACGTTGGCAGGTACCGCGCGTGCAGATGATGAGAATGTCGTGGGTCGTCTGTCCAGCAACGGCGGACTGTCGACGTCGGCGGCTAAGAAGTTGGTCGGCAAAGTGAACGTGCGAATGGCGAAGGCCGCCGACGCAACGTCAGCCGCCAACGACCCGATGCGTGCGGCCGTGAGCTTGGCGCTCTTTCAGTCGGCTTCACCACCGAACAGCATGGCTGCTGCGAAGGTGCGCTTGCGCCTGTATGCAGGCCTGAACGAGTGGGCGCTCGAAGCCATCTTTGCTCCGCAGCCGGGCGTGATCGCCGGTTGCGTGCGCGAAGTCGGTGCGAGTCAGTCCGAGTGCGAGGCGTTGGTTGCGGCTGCAGCCAAGAGCACCGTCGCGTCGATTCGCAGCATCGCGGGTGGCGCAGCAGCTCCGGTCGCGTCCGCTCCTGCCGCGGCACCTGGTTACGGCGCTGCACCTGCTGCAGCTAGCGGCGGCGGCGGCCGATTCGGGCGGTTCAGCTCGGGGTATCAGGGAGCGCCTCCAGCGCAACAGCAGTACGCGCGTCCTGCGCCGCAACAGCAGTACGGCGGCTATCCCCAGCAGCAGTATGCGCGTCCGGCTCCGCAGCAGTATGGCTATCAGCAGCCGCAGCAGTACCGTCCGGCTCCGCAGCAGCAGTACGGCGGTTATCCGCAGCAACCGCAGCAGCAGTATGCGCGTCCGGCGCCGCAACAGCAGCAGTACGTGCGACCGGCAGCGCCGGTAGCTCCGCCGCCGCCGATGGCTGCTCCGGTTTCGCCGCAGGAGGCGCAGTCGCGCAAGGCCGCGTATGCGGCGCAGCGTGAGGCGTATCTCGCTCGTCAGAAGGCTGACTTCGAGTCCAAGAAGCAGAAGATGTCTGCGGTGCATGCTGCGGATGCGTCGGATGCGCCGCCGCGAAACGGTGTCGAGAGTACGGCAGTGGCGTCGTCTCCGACGGCGAAGCCGGCTCCCGCGACTTCGAGTGCGAAGGCGTCGAAGACTGCGGTAGCGGATGCGGATGCGCCGAGCGAGCCAGTGGCGGCGAAGGCGGGTGGCGGGAAGCCGGCGCTCGACAACGACTTCCTGGATGGTTTGCTGGATGACCCGCTTGCCAATAAGAAAGGCAAGTAAACAGAGAACCAGCAGCTGCCGCTTTGGGCAGCTGCTCTAGCGTCGCCTCACGCGACGCCAACGTACCCTTGCGATCGAAAAAGCAACTGGGGCCCGTCGTTCAGGCTCCGGTGCATGTCGCATAATAAGCAGCGGTCCGCTTTGGGACCGCTGCTCGCATTGCTTCGAGCGACGCGAAGTTTACCGCGCGATCGAAAGCAACCGAGGCCTGCCGCTGGGGCCTCGTTGCGTGTCGCGAACCCCGGTGCGATCAACCCCCGTAAGACGCCACCCTCGAAGTGGGCAACCACGCGACCGTGACCACGTAACAACCGTCGCCCGCGCCGCCCCAATCCCCCGCGCACCCCGCCCGACATCTTGATACAACCACGGGATGCGCCGCGCGTACGCCCTGCTGATCCCGATCGCTTCCGCGCTCTCCACCGCAACCGCATCGGCCACCTACTCGATCGCCGCGACCGACGGCTCCACGCAGCAAGTCGGCGGTGCGGTCACCTCGTGCGTGGGTTCCCTCGACCTCGCCTCGGTCTACGGGTCGGTGCCGGGCCTCGGCGTCATTCACGCTCAAGCGCAGCTCGATACGCGCCTGCGCGGCAAGAACCGCGCGGTCGAGCTGATCGCACAGGGCGTCGCTCCGAGCGACATCATCGCGATGATCGCCGCCTCGTCGCTCGACTCCGGCTTTCAGTCACGCCAGTACGGAGTCGTCGATATCCAAGGCCGCGCCGATGGGTTCACGGGCACCGCTGCCCAGGCCTATAAAAACGATCAGCAGGCACGTGTAGGCAGCTTCGCGTACTCGGTACAGGGGAACATTCTCACGAGCCAGAAGGTGCTGGACCAAGCTGCTGCCGGCTTCGAAGCTGACGGCTGCGATCTCGCGGACCGACTAATGGCAGCCCTCGAAGCGGGCGGCGAGAACGGGGAAGGGGACAGCCGCTGCACCGGCGCAGGTATCCCGTCTGACGCAGCATTCATCCAAGTCGACCTTCCTGGCCAAGCTGCGGGCAGCTGGCTGAAGCTTAGCGTTTCCGATACGGGCCCCGGGAACCCGCTCCCGAAGCTCAGAACCTTGTTCGATACGTGGCGAAAGACGCACCCGTGTCAGCCGGCAATGCCCCCAGTCAAGGACGCCGGCGATGCCGAAGACGCGGGCTCGATGATCGATGCGGGTCGGCCCGCGACCCCAGTTGCAGGTGCTTCCGGCCGCGGAACGATCGCCGGATCCGGAGCGGGCGCAGCTGCCGGTTCGAGATCTTCTGCAGGCAGCGCAGGGATCGCGATCGCAGGCACGGGTGGATCGGGCATCGGCGGAAGTGTGGGCCAATCGCCCGCAGCCATCAGCGGCAATGGAGCCGGAACGATCGCCTCGAGCCCCAGTGCTTCGAGCGATCGCGGCTGCAGCGTGAACGCTTCGAATCGTGGGCGCGGCGCATTCGAACTGATCGTGTTGCTCGGTGTATTCGCGGCGTACACGCGATCTCGTGGCCTGTGGCGCGGGGGTAGGCGCCGTGTGCGTGCGCGGCCACCTGATCACGCGGATGGGATCCGATCGCTCCAGATCTTACGTTGAGCGTACCGGAGGGGTGTTCGTGTCCGCGCCTTGGTGTAGGATCGATCCACGTGACGCTCGAAACCGCTGCCGCTAGCACATCCGCCGGATCGCTCGTAGGCCGAGTGATCGACGGTCGCTATCGGCTCGAAGAGGAGCTGGGCGGTGGTGCGGCGGGTACGACGCATCGAGCACGGCGCGCGGAAGACTCGCGGCTCGTCGTGCTCAAGCTGTTCGACGAGGACGTCAGCGGCGACGCGGTTCGCCGTAGCCGCTTCGAGTGGGAAGCCGCAACGCTCGCCGGGTTGGCGCATCCGAACGTCGTACCGATCCTCGACTACGGTGTATTTGCCGGCCATCGCTACTTGGTCAGCGAGTGGCTCGACGGCGAAAGTCTCGCGCAGCGGATGCGGCGCGCGCAGCTGCCGCTCACGGCGGCCGTGGGGATCATTCGCCAGGTGCTCGCGGCGCTCGCGTCGGTGCACTCGGCGCGGCTCGCGCATCGGAACCTGAAGCCGACCGACGTGTATCTCGAGTGGCGCAAGCAAGGGCGCGAGCGCGTCAAGCTTCTCGACTTCGCACCGGTGTTACGGCCGCGCGCGGTCACGACCGGCCGTGGGTCGTACGTGCCGCCCGAGATGGCACTGGGTGAGCCGCTCGATGCGCGCAGCGACGTCTACGCGGTGGGCGCGCTCCTATCAGGAATGCTGCACGGTGGTCCGCCGGACGTTCCCGTGCTCGCCGGTCCAGCAGCTGCAGGTGCCCGCAAAGGCCCCGTCGTCGACTCGACGTTGCAAGGCTGGATACGTCGCGCGATGGCGCGCGATCGGCAGGAGCGCTTCGCCGATGCAGCCGAGATGCTGCAGCAGCTGATCGACTTGTTGCCGCGCGACTTGCGGTCGCCGCCGGATGGCTACGAAGCGTCGCGCGTCTCATCGGTCTCGATACCGTCGCCGGTTCGCACTGATACGCGTCGCAACGATACGTCGCGGCCAGATTCATCGCGGTCGCAAGTGATGCGCGCGGAGACTTCGGCTAGCTCGGCCAGCACGACTGAGCCGCGCCAGAACCACGCTGACCACGGTGATTACGAAGAGCCGGCGCGTGTCGAGCCGGAACCAGCGGTCCGCGCGCAATCGAGCGCGGGTGACGCGAAGGATAGTGTCAGCCCGGAGACGCGCGCGGCGTTTGCGCGCAGCGAACGAGCACGCGCGTTCATCGAGGGTCGGACGAAGACTCGCACGCGCAGCGCAACGCCGACGGGTCAGCTTTCGCTGCCCGCCGTGCCGGAGTCGCGCGCAGAGACGACCAGCGCAGGTTGGGTGATCGCCGAACCGGCGAAGCACGACTCGGTCGAGCGCAGCGTGGCGGAGCCCGCGGCGGAAGTTGTGCCGAGCCTCGTGCAGCCGCGCATCGAGCCAGCCGCGCCAGCACCCGCCGAACCATCTGCGGTCGAGCCGTTCGCCGCCGACAGCGCGCCGCTGGGAGCGGCGCCGGCGGTGGCGCAAACGCAGACCATTGCGCCAACATCCCCACCTGAACGCACGGTCGCTGAACGCGAGGCCGCGGCACTCGTGGCTGCCGCCGAATCGGTGGCTTACGACGTCGACGTCGCGAGCGCGGTCGCGGATCAAACCGCTCCGGTCTCTCTGACGCCCTCAACCCAGCCGGTGCAGGCCGAAGTCGCTCCGAGCCTCGAGTCCGCGGAGACTCCAGCGGTCGCAGCGAAATCGCTTGTCGAGGTCGGGGTCGAGGAGCCGTCCGACCCGAGCTCGGAATCTACGCTTCCGGCGACTCCGTCGGCCCGGCCTCGCGCCTCGACGTACTCGAGTCGGCCGCCGAATCGCAAAGCGCGTCGCGAAGCTGCACGTCTCGCCGCGATGCAGGATGGCACTCCGACGAGTACGACTCTCGGCCACCACGCGACCGACGCTACGGAAGCTCCGGCAGCAAAAACGGTAGCACCCGCAGCGAAGTCGGCTCGCAAGACCGACGCGACGCCGCTCAAGGTCCACAAGGTCCACAAGGTCCACAAGGTCCAGCGGGTCGAGCGCGCTCGCCCGCGCACGACCGACCAAGGTTCGGTGCGCGATGCCGTCGTCGGCTTGGCAGCACGGTGGTCGTCGCGGGTCGCTCGCAACGCGAAGCTGACGCCCGCGTTTGCCCGAGCTTCCGCGGTGGTGGCGGGTGTCGCATGCGTGGTCGCGATTTCGGTCGTGAGCTTGCGGTCATTCGACACTCGCGACGGCGCTGGCCCGGGCACGGTGCTGACCGCCGTCGATTCGACCTCGAGTCCGCTCGTCGTTTCGCACGACGGGCTCGCCGGCGCGGCACCTAGTGCGTCCGAGACCAGAATCGACCCTGCGACCGCGGAGCCCGTCGACACGGCCGCCGCCGAGGCAGGCAACAACGCCCGCGTGCCCGCGCTCAATCCGTGGAAGGACGACCCCCTTCCGCCGGAGCTCGAAGGCATCCCCGCGCTCGCGAACAAGGGCGACCCCGGCGAAGAAGCCGTGATTCGAAAGCTTCGCGAGTACAGCCGCTTGAACGAAGGCGATGCGCGCGGCTTGTTGCTGATCGGCCGCCTCTACATGAATCGCTACTGGCGTACGGATGCGCTCACGCACTTCCAGCTCGCGGTCGAGCGCAACCCTGCGGTGCGTGGTGCTCCCGAGATCATGGCTGCGCTGCTCGACTTGATCGTGACGGGCAAGGCGACGGAGCCGGCCGAAGCGTTCATTCTGCGTTTCTACGGTCGCGAGGCATTGCCGGCGATCGAGGCAGAGCTCGAGAAGCTGCAGCGCCCGATGTCGATCCAGCGCCTCAGCGCAGTCCGCGCGAAGCTGCTGGATCGATAACGGGCACGGTCAGCGCTGCTTCTTCGGCATGAGCAGCCAGTAGTCCAAGTCCAACACCACGTTCGGGTGATACGACTCCGCGCCGTCCTTGCTCACCTTCAACGGAATGTTTTCCTTCGTCGGATCGGCGTTCTTGATCGCGCACAGACGCACGCGCAACGCACCCGCGTCCGTTCGACCGGGCAACGCCGCCGTATCCAAGATCTCGCTTCGCGCGTAGATCGTGTCGCCCGCAAACGTCGGGTTCGCGTGACTTCCGCCGTTCCAGGCCAGGATCCCGAGCACATTCTCGAGCCCGTTGAACGAGAGTGCGCGCGCAATGCTGATGATGTGCCCGCCGTAGATCAACCGCTTCCCAAAGCGCGTGTTCTTTGCGGCGTGCGCATCGAAGTGGACCTTCGCCGTGTTCTGATACAGCCGCGTCGCGATCGTGTGTTCGGCTTCCTCGATCGTCATCCCATCGACGTGATCGATCACTTCGCCCTTCGCGTAGTCCTCGAAGAACGCACTGCCACCCGACGGCCACGACTCGTACTTCGCCAAGCTCAAGTTCGCGGGCACGGGCAACTGTGCCGGCTGAACCTCGCGCGGGAGCTCGGGCTTGTCATCCGCACCGGTCGGCTTGCTCGCGTCGCGCTTGTTCACCATCACCCAGCGGCAGTACTGCAGCACTGTCTCGCCACGCTGATTTTGTCCGGTCGTGCGCACCCACACGATGCCGTTTTGCCCGCTCTTGTTTTCCTTCTTGCCGAGCACCTCCGAAACGGATCGCAGCGTGTCGCCCGGATAGACGGGCGCGAGAAACTTCAAGTCGGCGTAACCGAGGTTAGCGACCGCATTGAGCGAGACGTCGTTCACCGTCTTGCCGAACACGATGTGGAACACGAGCAGATCGTTCACCGTCTCGCGCGCGTAGCCGAGCGACCGCGCGTACTCGGCTGAGCAGTGCAGCGGATACCGATCGCCGTACAAGCCGACGTACATCGAGCAATCACCCTCGGTGATCGTGCGCGGCACGGCGTGGACGAGCTTCGCGCCCTTTTGAAAGTCTTCGAAGAAGTTGCCAGGGTTCGTTTTGGCGGCCATCGGTCTCGCTCCAGAAAAACAGCGGCTGTGTATCAGATGTAGGCGCGGACTGCGAGCGCGCGAGATCTGGGCCTAAACGGACGCCCGTAACTCGCTCGCTGCCTGTGCGATCCGCGCGGCATCCGGTGTTCGCTCGAGCAACCGATAACATTGCGCGAGCACGTGCATCGCGGCGAGCTGTCCGCCGCGATCCTCGGTCCGCCGGCTGAGTGCGAGTGCGTCGAGCGCATCCCGTACTGCGAGCAGCACGTCGCCCGTCGTCATCCGCACGAGCGCCCACGACAGTCGATCGCGCGCTCGAACGCTCGGCGGCGCGTCATCGCTGTGCGCGCGTTGTAAGGTCTGCGTCGCGTGATGCATCTCACCGCGCGCGAGCTGCGTGATCGCGAGCACACGCTGCGCCGCTGCTTTACCGAAGCCCGCCGCGACCGCGGCATCGAGCCAGCGCTCCACGCCGTCGAAGTCTTCCTGCTCGAGCGCCTGAATCGCGGAGCGCATCGCGGACTGCGCCATGTTGAACACCGCCGGCTTCAGGTCCTCACTCTTCAGCTCTTCGTAGTCGTCGGTGTTTTCCTCGAGCCTAGCCGGACGGACCGAAACACCCGCGGGCGGTGGAGCGGGCGGCCCCGCCTGAACGCGCGGCGCCGGAACGATCGAGGCGTCCACCGTGCGCGCGAGCTCTCGCGCAGCCCGCCGAATGTCGACCGAGCTATCGAGTTTTACAGCCGTCGCGAGCAAGCGCAGCGCGACGCGTTGAAAGCCCGTATTGGCTGCGGCTTTGGCCGCGTCGATCAGCGCGGCGGCGGCCTCTTTTTCGAGCCCACCTTCCGCGAGGTGATACGCGAGCTCGCCGCTGCCGAAGCCTGGCAATGCGCGCTCTTTCGCGAGTACGTCCGCGACGAAGCGATGTAGTTCGGCACCGCGCGCCGCCGGCATGTTCGAACGCAGCGCGCCGCGAATGGCTGCATCGGCGAGCCCGAGCGACAATCGACCTTCTGCAAAACCTTCCGCGCGCAGCTGCGCGAGGCCGCTCTCGATCTCTTCCGCCGGCAAACCATCGCGCGTCAACACCTGGTCGAGCAGCTCGCGCGTGGCGTCCGGCGGAATCACGCACAGACCTTCGAGCACGCGATACGCGCTCGGCCCGAGTCCCGCGATGCGCTCCGTGATCAACGACTCGAGTGGCAGAGCACCGGCCGCGCTGCGTGGGGCGATGCGCCAACCGAACCGTTTCTGACGCAGCACGAGATCCCCCGCGGCGACTAGTGTTCGAGCCGCTTCGCGCACACCGATCGAGCTGTCGCCGCCGAGTAAGGCCACGCGCTGCGCGACGTCGGCCCGCGGCGGTAACGCGAGCAGAGTCTCCGCGATGTGCTCGCCATCCTCCGGCGTCATGTTCGGAAGCTCGAGCCGATAGAGCTGATTTGCCGGCACGAGCTGCGCTGGCACGCCGACGCCGGGCGGAACACTCATCAGCAACACGATGTCGAGATCGGGCGTCATCACCGCTTCGGCGACGACACCGAGCGTCGCCGGATCGATCTCGTGCAACGAATCGAGCACGAGCAGCGGTCGCTGCCCTCCACGCGTGTATGCGCGGCACAAACCGACGAGCGCTTCCACGACTTCGGACCGCGGCACGCTCGTGCCCTTGAGCAGCGCACTACACACGTCGTGGACCTCCGCTCGCAGCGGCGCCTCCACGAGCATGGCGTCATCGGGCCACAAGCCTCGCAACCCGACGCACAAGCTCCCGAGCGGTTGATAACCACCCGCCTTCCGACTCATCCGCAGTACGAGCGAGCTCTCGCTCGAGCGCACACAGTGCTCGATGAGCTCGATCGCCGCCGAGCTCAGCTCGCTGTAGAGCGCAACACGCTGTTGGCCGGGTGCGCGGGCGATCATCAGCAGCTCTTCGAGTATCGGCTCCGCGCTCTTCGCGAGCGGCATCGGTGCGAGCTCCGCGAGGGCTGCGCGACACACGCGCTTGTCAGGGTGGGTCGGATCGAGCGCTTGGCCGCGCGCGCCCGATGCGATCAACTCGCGCGTAAACAGGAACCGCTCTTCGGCGCGCTGCACCGCCGCTTCATCGAGCACGATCTCGCCGGGCCGCGCGCGGTGCGCCAGCGCCTGCGCGCGATCGAACACGGCACCGCGGAAGACGCGCCCGCGCGCCGGGTCGTCCACGACTTCGATCTCACCCAGGCCGAGTGCGATGTGCACCGCCAGCCCGTCTTCTTGCTCGAGCAGATCGTCGATCTCGGTCCGGGCCAGCTCGACCGCGTCTTCGAGCTCGACGCCGTCGAACGACAGCACGATCGTCGAGCCGAGCAGCGACAGCACCTCGGCGCCGCTGAGCTCCGCGCGTGTCAGCGCGCGTTGCACGGTCTCGACGCAGCGTCCCTCGGTGATCTCCGGGCGGAACACAAAGCGCTGCCAGACGACCACGCGTTCCTCGCGCGTTTGCCCCATGTCACCTACACCAGTCACAGCCGGCCCTGACTGTGGCCGCGCGAAGACAAAAGAGTTCCACGGGCACCAAGGCATTGTAAAGCGCGCCGGTCAACGGAGTTTTGCTTGGGTGCGCAGCCAACGCACAGATATGATCGGGGACAGACATGCTCGAGGGCTCGACGATCCTCATCACCGGCGGTGCCGGCTTCATTGGCACCGCGCTGACCCGGCGCCTAATCGAAAACAACCATGTGCGGATTTTCGACAATCTGCGGCGCAACGCGCTTGCCGCGGCGGGGCTCGACAAACATCCCAACGTGACACTGATCGTCGGCGACGTGCGCGACGAGGCGGCCCTGCGCGAAGCTACGCGGGGCGCTGAGTACGTCGTGCACATGGCGTCGATCGCCGGTGTCGACACGGTGCTGAAAAACCCGGTGCTCACCATGGACGTGTCGCTCACCGGCACGATGAACGCGCTGCGCATCGCCCACGAACTTGGCAACATCCGCCGCTTCATCGATTTCTCGACGAGCGAAGTGTTCGGTTCGTACGCATTTCGTGTGCGCGAGGCCGACGTCACGAGCCTCGGTGCCGTCGGCGAAGCACGCTGGACGTACGCTGTTTCCAAGCTCGCGACCGAGCACCTCGCCCACAACTATCACCGGCAGTACGGCTTGCCGACGTGTTCGATCCGCCCGTTCAACATCTACGGGCCGGGGCAGGTCGGGGAGGGTGCGATCCACGCGTTCGTGACGCGTGCACTCAAAGGCGAGCCCCTCTCGATTCACAACCAAGGCGACCAAATTCGTGCCTGGTGTTACATCGACGACATCGTGGACGCAGTGCTACTCGCGCTCGTCGCGGACGGCGCGGTCGGTGAAGCGTTCAACATCGGCAACCCGCGCAGCACGGTCACGATCTATCATCTCGCACGCATGATCATTCAAGCGGCGGGCAGTCGCTCCGAGCTCAAGTTCGTGCGTTGGGATCACCCGGACGTCGAGCTGCGCGTTCCCGACGTGAAGAAAGCCGAAGAACGTCTCGGGTTCAGCGCAAACATCGATCTGGATGTGGGTTTGGCGCGCACCATTGAGTGGTACCGAGGGGCGTTACAGAGCTAGTTAACGAGTGCTCGCGAGCGCACGACGATTCAAACTGCGAGACTCGGACTCGATTCGCTACGACAAAGGCGACATGGGAGGAGTGGTATAGTCGTTGGACTTGGCCTCTACACAGCCAGAAGCGATCGATCTCGCGGACATTCGAACCGACGGCTGGTTCGAGCAACTCGCCGAAGAGATCCCGGAGTTCGAGCAGCTCTGCGAGGTTCTCGGCGGGCGCTTCGTCGCGTTCTCGTTCATCGCGGGCATACGCATCACTGCCATTTCGTACGACCCCCAGGCCCCTGAGAGCTCGCTCGTAGACTTCTCCACCGGCGAGAGCGAAGAGGTCGAGCGCCTGACTCTCGCCGATTTTCGCGACCGGCTCGGTGCGACCCTGATCGACACCGATTCTGAGTCGATTTTTCTGCCGAGTGATCCCACCGCGGACGATGTGCGTGCGTGTATCGGTCGCCGCTACCTTCTGCTCGCGCCGGTGTTCGGCATCCGGCTTTCGCTCCTGCACGTGGACAACGACGACCCGATGGTGGAAGTCGACCTCGGGCACGCGAGCGAGAAGATCTCGATTCAGGGCCTGCGCGACATTCTCGACAACGCGGTGCGCTCCGAAGTCACGCGCGCGAAGCCGCCGGCGCCTTTTTCGATCGACTTCAAGAAGATCCCGCTCGCCGACGAAGCCAATCAACGCGGCGAATACAGCGAAACGATTTCGCTGCTCGGCGCGTGGCCCGGCCCGCTCTCGATGTTTTTGCGTACACCGCAGGGCCAAGCGCTCGGTCGCGGCGAGCGCATGAAGCTCGTAAAAGCGCTCGGTCTGCTCGGCGATGCGTATCTGCAAAAACAGCAGACGGACTGGGCGGAAGACGTTCTTCGCCTCGGCATTCAGTTCGGACAAGAGCTCGAAGCCGCAGGTCCGTTGTTCGGATTACTCGGTCGCGTGCGCGTCTCGAACGCGCGTTACGGCGAAGCGATCGGACTCATCCGTCGTGCGCTTTCGCTCGGTGGTGATCGCGCGACGTTGCTCGTGGACCTCGCGCAGTGCTTTACCGCACGCGATCGTCACGTCGCTGCGATCGCGTGTTTGAACGACGCGATCGAGGCGGGTGCCCGCGGCGAACGCGTCGACAACCTCCGGATCGAGGTCGAGCGGGCGCTCGGGCCTGCGTACCAGCGCTATCGTGAGGCTCTCGGCGGGCCTCAAACTCGTTGAATCGCGGGCCTTTACACGGCAAGATCGCGTGCAGTAGCTTGCACTTGGATCTATGTCACGCCACCTGCTCGCCATCGACCAAGGTACGACCGGCTCGACTGTAATGGTCGTCTCGGACGCCGCGGTGATTTTGGGCCGGGCGACGCGTGAATTTCGCCAGCACTTCCCAGAGCCCGGTTTGGTCGAGCACGAGCCGGACGAGATCTGGGCGAGTGTGCTCGATGCGCTGGTCGAAGCTACACAGCAAGCAGGCGTGCGCGCGCAAGACTGCGCCGGCATCGGCATCACGAACCAGCGCGAAACGACCATGCTCTGGGACCGTCAGACTGGCCGTTCAGTACATAGGGCCATCGTTTGGCAGGACCGTCGGACGAGCGCGCGCTGTGCCGAGCTGCGGGCTCAGGGCCTGTTGCCGCTCGTCCAAGAGCGTACCGGACTCGTGCTCGACCCGTACTTCAGCGGTACCAAGCTCGAATGGCTACTCGACAACGTGGACGGTGCGCGCGCTCGCGCCGAAGCGGGTGAGCTGGCGTTTGGGACCGTGGACAGTTTCCTCGTACACCGGCTGACCGGCGGCGAGACACACGTTACGGATGTCACGAACGCATCGCGCACGATGCTGTTCGACATTCACCGTGGGCGCTGGGATGACGAGTTACTCGGTCATCTGCGTGTACCCCGCAGCGTGCTGCCCGAGGTCTGCGGCTCGGCCGAGGTCATCGGTCGGACGCGTGGCTTGCCCGGGCTACCCGACGGGATTCCGGTCGGCGGCATCGCCGGCGATCAGCAAGCCGCTTTGTTCGGGCAGACGTGTTTTGCCGTCGGCGAAGCGAAATGTACTTACGGTACTGGTGCGTTTCTCTTGATGAACACCGGCACCCAAGCCATCCGTTCTCGGAACGGTCTGCTGACGACCATCGCGTGGCGCTTTGGAAACAAGACCACCTACGCGCTCGAAGGCAGCTCGTTCGTTGCCGGCAGTGCCGTACAGTGGCTGCGCGATCAGCTCGGGATCATCAAATCAGCGTCCGATGTCGAGGCGCTCGCGGCCAGTGTGGACACCAGTGCAGGCGTAACGTTCGTGTCGGCGCTCACGGGTCTCGGCGCGCCGTATTGGGATGCCGACGCACGCGGCGTCATCACTGGGTTGACGCGCGGGAGCTCGGCCGCACATATCGCGCGGGCTACGCTCGAAGGAATCGCGTTTCAGATCGCCGACCTGGCGCGCGCGATGGCCGAAGACGCAGGCCGGCCCCTCAGTCGGCTTCGCGTCGACGGGGGCGCATCCCGAAACGATTTGTTGATGAGTTTCCAGAGCGACGTTCTGGATGTGGCCATTGATCGACCGAGCAACGTGGAAACCACAGCGCTCGGCGCTGCTTATCTTGCGGGCCTGGCGACTGGTGTTTTCGCGGACACCCAGGCCATCAGTCGCGCGCACCGAGTCGACAAGACTTGGACGCCGAAGATGGCCGACGGTGAGCGAGGGAAGCATCTCGCCCGCTGGAAAGAAGCCGTGTCACGCGCGCGCTCGCGACAGGGAGAGTCATGACTTCGGATCCCGACGAACAGCCAAAGCCTCCCTTACGAAAGGTTCCGGTCGCTTGGGAAGCGCTCGAGGACGCCTTCGAAAACAATGCCCCCGAGGTTCACAGCTATCTGAACCTGGCGAACGGCGACGTCATACGTATCGTCGATGGTGTGGCTGAGCCACAGATGCATACGCGCATTGCGGGGGATACCGAGTTTCTGCTCGTCGACCCCGTGTCGTCGCGCGAGCAGTACCGCTGGATGGAGCGCTACATCGCGACGGTGGAAGAGCCGGACCTGCGCCAAAAGCTGGTCAGTTCGATCGACGGCAAGGGTGCGTTTCGGCGCTTCAAAGACGTGCTCATGGCCTTCCCGGTCGAGCGCGAGCGTTGGTTTACGTTTCGCTCCGAGCGATTGCGCACTGCGATGCAGACTTGGCTCGACGCGCATGGCATCGAAGCGGTGCGGCGTGAGGAGTGGGAAGTTCCGAGCGCAGAGGCCGTGAAGGACGCGGTAGAGCGCGAGGAGAAGGCTCGGCCGGCGCGAAAGAATCGCGCTGCGCACGCGGATGCCTCGCGGCAGCGTTTGCGGGATCTCGTGGAGCTGCTTCCCGTGCGCGAGCTCGACATGGCCGTCGAGTTTTTGGAGTTTCTGCGCGAGCGACGACCGGTGCCGCGTATGAAGTCGAAGGCGCCGGAAAGGGCGGCCGACGAAGATGACACGAACGGGGACAGCGAGCCGCCGAGCTCCGAGTAGCAATCCGCTGATCGCGTGCCTGCTTCTGATCTGCGCGAGTCTCGCCGGCTCGGCGCGCGCGCAGATCCCAGTCGCGACTCGCGTCGACGGAGTCGCAGCAGCCATTGGCGGCACGGCCGGCGAGAGCGCCGACGTTATCCTGCAGAGCGACGTCGAGCTGCGCGCGCGGCTTCTGTTGCTCGGTCGGGACGAAAAATCGGCGCTGCACCTCGAGTTGCCGACCGGGCTCCTGTCGGCGGCGCTGCGCGAACTGATCGGTGAGAAACTGATCGCGCGAGAAGCCGAGCGCGTGCAGATCACGCGGCCGACCCAAGCGATGGTGGCGCAAGAAAAGCAGCGTTTGGTCGCATCGGCAGGCGGCCCCGATCGCGTCCAACGGTTGTTGGCTTCACTCGGAGCCGGTCCGGCGGAGCTGGATGGAATGGCGGAACGCCGTGCGCTCGTCGGTGCGTTTCTACGCGCGAATCTCGAGGGCACGACGTTGATCACGGAGCGCGAGATCGACCAGCAGATCGCGCGAGATGGCGCGCAGTACGCCGGTCAGAATCCGGTGACTGTTCGTGCGCAAGTACGGACGATCCTCGCGCGGGCAACGCTTGCGCGAAACATCGAACGCTGGGTGCGAGTCCTGCGTGCGCGTGTGCCGGTTCGCATTTACGCTTCGTTCGAGAGCTCGTGAGGAACAGCGGTCCCAAACCCGTGATCTTGCCGATGCTCGCGTCCGACCTGTCCTCAGTCGAGCGGATCGCGGAGCGTTGCTTTCCCGTGCCGTGGACGCGCCAGGAATTCGAGAAAGAACTGAAGCGCGACTACGCGGTGCTGCGCGTATTGCGGCCGTCGGCCGAGGAGTCCGTGTGCGCATTTGCGAACTACTGGCACATCGGCGATGAGCTTCAGCTCATGAATGTTGCGACCTTGCCGGAGCTTCAAAAGCGAGGACATGGAAGCGCGTTGCTCGTCGATCTGCTGCAACACGGTCGCGAACGTCAGGTAAAGCTGGTTACCTTGGAAGTTCGCCGGAGTAACGCGGCTGCGCGCTCGCTCTACGTGAGCTTCGGTTTTCGCGAGCTCGGGATTCGGCAGCGTTATTATTCGGACAACGGGGAGGACGCGATCGTCATGCACCTGTCGTTGCCACCTGCTGATTGAGCAAGGCTTCGCACGTTGGGTTGGACCACGTTGGATTCCCGGCCTATGGACTGCTAGTTATCCGGTGATGCCGGTGCAAGGAGCGCAGTTTGGCCTTCGATTCTGACGAGGAAGAGCGTCGCGCGAGAGGCGCTGCAAGCAAGTCTGACCCGAGTGAGCTCGGGAAGCTGGCTGCAGAGTTGCCTGCGAGTGAGCGGCGTTCGAGCGCTCCACCGGGATCGGATGGCGACGACGCGATCAACCCATTGGACCAAGCCGCGATCGCGGCGTTGTCCAAGGGCTCCGCCGCGCGACCTACTGCAGTCGTGCCGCCTGCGCGGAGCTCGAGCTTCGGTTGGTTGATCGGGCTCGCGATCGGGTTTGTCGCCGGCGTCCCAGTCGGCGGCATTTTGTTTCCGCACACGACCGTGGTGTCGGTGCCCGCTCCAAAGAGTCCGACTGCGGATCGCGAGGCGCAGCTTGCAGCGGCGGAAGCCCGCGCGCGCAAGGCGGACGAGATCGCCGCTGCGGTCCGGCTTCCGTCCCAGCGCCTGGCCGAGCAAGGTCAGCCCCCTGCCGCGGAACAAGCCGCCGAACCAGCGCCGCCGAGCGCTGCAGAACAGGCGCCGCCTGCCGCTGCCGAGGTGCCGCCAGCAGCTGCATCGGCGGCTGCGCCACCGGGCATGGGAAGCGCCAGCGCCAGCGCCGCGGAAGCTGCGGCTGCGAGGAACCAGCCACCGCCGAACGCGCACTCACGCGAGGCCGCGCGCGTCGCGACCGCGGCGCTGAATGCTGGTCCTGCGAAGCCAGCTGATGCGCCCGCGACCCAGGCGAGCACAGCGGCGCAGCCATCCGCTGCAACCCCGGCTACCCCGGCGCCCGCCCCAGTGCCGGCAGTGGGCGCGACGGGCCCCGACGGCCGCAAGATCGACGATCTCCTGGATCAAGCGCTCTCCAGCACCGCGGCAAAGCAGGAACAAGCGCGCGTCGCCCAGGCCGATCGCGCCCTCGTGGCAGCCAACACGATCCCAGTCGTGCCCTCGCGCGACGACGTGACCCGCTCGATGACGGTCATATTGCCGGCGATTCGCGGCTGTGCGGCGGGCCAAAGCGGCCTCGCGACGGTCGGGATCGTGGTGAAGAACGACGGACGTGTCGAAAGCGTGTCCGTGACAGGCGCACCCTTTGAAGGGGATCGCAGCGGCAGGTGCATGGAAGGCGTCGTGCGCCGAGCAAAGTTTCCGCGCTTTCAGCAAAGCTCGTTTCGCATCCAATTCCCGTTCGCGATCCAGTGAGATCGGGCGATCTCCTGGCCGGCCGAGATCTGGCCCAGATCTCGCGTAATCGTTAGGATCGGCCGCGCCGCTACGACTGATTGTGGTCGAGAGCGCGTGCTGATACTAGATTTGGGCCTCAGCGTTGCGGGGCAGCGCGGGGCGGTGTTACCCCAGCCTCGGCCATTGCGAAATTGGCATGGCTCGTACTCGGAGCTCTCTAATCCGACGTGCGCGAGAGTTCCGAGGAGCGTCTGACAATTCCATGAAGATCAAGAAGCTCGAGGTGTGCGGGTTCAAATCGTTCGTCGACGGCGTCACCTTGCGCTTCGACCACGACGTCACCTGCATCGTCGGCCCGAACGGCTGCGGCAAATCCAACGTGGTCGACGCGATCCGCTGGGTGATGGGCGAGCAGTCTGCGAAGAACCTCCGCGGTCGCGCGATGGAAGACGTGATCTTCGCGGGCACCGAGTCGCGCGGGCCCCACAGCTTCGCTGAAGTCACGATCACCTACGACAACTCGGACCACCTCGCGCCGCCCGAGTACAACGCGTTCAACGAGATCGCGGTGACGCGCCGGCTCGATCGCTCGGGCAACAGCGAGTACTTGATCAACAAGACCACCGTTCGTTTGCTCGACGTGACGAACCTGTTTCTCGGCACCGGTGTCGGTCGCCGCGCGTATTCGATCATCGAGCAGGGCCGCATCGGCTTGATCGTGACGGCGAAACCACAAGATCGGCGCGTGCTGATCGAAGAAGCCGCCGGCATCACGAAGTTCAAAGCCAAGAAGCAAGCGGCCGAGCGGAAGATGGAGCAGACGCAGCAGAACATGCTGCGCATCACCGACATCATCGAAGAGATTCAGAAGACGCTCGCGTCTTTGAAGCGCCAAGCGCAGAAGGCGGAGCGCTACAAGCGCTACCGCGAAGAGATTCGCGATCTCGAGCTGTGGCTGTCGTCGCACCGTTACTTGGAGCTGCACGTCACGCACAAAGTGCTGGTCAAGCAGATGGACCACGCGGTCGCGAAAGCCGACGGCGCTCGTTCGGCCTTGCGGCTGCGCGAAGCAGAGCTCGAAGCCGAGCGCGTGGTGTTGCAGACGCTCGAGAGCGTCGTCGAAAAGGCGCAGACCAAAGCCTACGGCGCGGACAACGCAGTGCGTTTGCTCGAGTCGCAGATCGCGCACCACACCGAACAGCTCACGCAGATGCGCGAGCGCGAGGCTTCGGGGCAGCGCGAGCTCGAGCGCTTGGGGACGCAGCGCCAGGAGCTCGCGACCGAAGCGGAGAACTTGTCGCAGCAGCTCGAAGCGCTGGCCGAGTCCGAGGCTACTTCCGCGGCGCAGTTGGAAGAAGTCACGGGCGAGCTCGAGCGCCAGCGCGCATCGAGTGACGAGGCTGAGCGTGCGCTCCAGGAGATCCGTGATCGCGTGACGGATGCCGATCGGCGGATCGCGCGCGCGGATGCGATGCTCGCGGGCTTCGACAAGCGGCGTGAGGACACGCGGGCGCGGCTTACGCGCATCGAAACCGAGCGTGAGCAGCTCTCGGAGCAGAGTGCGAGTTCGCAGCAGGAAGCCGCCGAACTGCGCGCGCGGCTCGAGGGTCTGCAGTCGACCCATGACGCGATCGGCCAAGCGAAGGAAGAGCTCGAGTCCGAGCTCAAGCGCCTGCGCGAAGACATCGTCTCGAGCGACGAGAGTGTCGAGAAGCTTCGCGCCGAGCTCGCGCAAAAGCGCTCGCGGTTGCACTCGCTCGAAGAGATCCAACAGCGCTTCGAAGGCGTCGGTAAGGGCGTTCGCGCGATCATGACGCAGTACGGTCGCGAACAGGGCTCGAGCAAAGTGCAAGGCCTCGTGGCCGATCGCTTCGAGTGCCCGCCGGAGCTCACGAAAGCTTTGGCCGCGGCGCTCGGCGAGCGGCTGCAGTACGTCGTCGTCGATGACCTCACGACGGGTGTCGACGCGGTCCGCTACCTGACCGAAGGCAAGCGCGGACGTGCGACGTTGATTCCGAGCGTTCCGCGCCGGACCGAGCGCGAAGCGCGGGTGATCGCGCAGCCGATCGCGGAGGCGACCGCGGAGCAAGCCTCGCCAGCGCCGAGCCTCGCATTCGCCGAGCTCGAGCAGAACGCGCCGAACTTCAGTGAGGGGAACGGCGCCTACGAGCAGAGCTCGGCGCCTGCAGATGGCTCGTTCATCTCGCCCGATCAGGACTCGGCGACCGCAGACAGCCCCAATGGGTATGCCGCGTATGCCGCGTCCGCGTCCTCACACTCCGAGTCCGAATCCCACGCAGGGCAAGACGGCATCGTGGGTCCGCTCCTCGGCTTGATCCAAGCGAACGACGAAGATCGCGTGCTCGCCGAGCACATGCTCGGCGATGTGCTGGTCGTCGAAACGCTGGACGTCGCGCGACGGCTTCACGCCAACGGCGCGGACTTCGGCATGTTGGTCACGCGCGATGGCCAGGTGTTGTTCTCGGATGGGCGCTTGTCGGGCGGCGACGGCGAAGACTCGGGCGCGCACTTGATCGAGGTCAAACGCGAGATGCGCGGGCTTCGAGACGAGGTCGCAACGCTCGACGACCAGATGTCGAGCGCGATGGCGCGGCACAACTCGCTGCGTAGCGCGATCGCGCAGCGGCAAGCGGCGCTCGAAGCAACCCGCAGTGACGGGCACGACAAAGAGATCGCGCTCGTCAAATCCGAAAAGGATCTGCGGCGCGCTGAAGAAGCCGAGCGCGCCGCGCGTTCCCGGATCGAGACGCTGAGCGCTGAAGCTGCCGAACTCGGTCGCGTGCTCGGCGGTGAAAACGACGAAGAAGCGCAAGGCCGCATCGAGCGCAGCGAAGCGCAAAACGCGCGGATCGACGCGGAAGCGCAGCTCGCAGCTGCCGACGAAGTCTACCGTGCGCGCCGCGCCGGCGTGGAGCAGCAGAACGCCGTCGTGACCGAGGTGCGCATTCGCGCCGCTCAAGCGAAGCAGCGCCTCGCGAGCGATCGCGCCGTCGTCGAGCGGCTCGAGCGTTCGCGCGAAGAGCTCACCCTGCGCGGTGAGCGCTTGGCCGAAGAGCTCTCGCAGTTGTCGCGGCAAGAAGGCGAAGTCGGCGAGCGCGAGGCGCAAGATCGCACGCAGCTCGACGCCCGTGTCGTCGAGGCGATGGCCGCGCAGTCCGAAGCTTCGGAGGCGCGCGCGGAATACGAGGCCGCGAAGACGGCGCTCGGCGAGCTCGAGCAGGCGTTGCGCCAAGTGCGTTCGGTGATCGAAGCCGACATGCAGGAAGCGAGCATGCTCACGATTCGCGAGCGCGAAGTGGCGCTCGCGATCACGCACTTGCTCGAAGGCGTGTTCCAGAAGCACCGCGTCGACGTGCGGGTCGAGTTGACCGACTACCACGACCGCGTGCAGCCCGACGAGTCGCTGAAGTCGCGCATCGACGAGCTGACGAGCGTCGTCGAGCGGATGGGTGAGATCAACCTGACTGCGATCGACGAATTCGCGGAGCGCAACACGCGCTACGAGTACCTGGTCGCGCAGAAGGACGATCTCGAGAAGGCACTCGGCCAGCTCGATCAGGCGATCCGGCAGATGAATCGCCAGAGCCGCAAGATGTTCCGCGAGACGTTCGAGGAAGTGAATGCGCGCTTCCAGACGATGTTCCCGCGTATGTTCGGTGGCGGAAGAGCGGAGCTGCGCCTCACCGACGCCGACAACATTCTCGAGACCGGCATCGACATCATCGCCATGCCGCCCGGCAAGAAGCTGACGTCGATCGAGCTGATGAGCGGCGGTGAAAAGGCGCTGACTGCCGTCTCGCTGATCTTCGCGATTTTCCAGTACAAGCCGAGCCCGTTCTGCCTGCTCGACGAGGTCGACGCGCCGCTCGACGAGGCGAACATCGGTCGCTACTGCGAGATGATTCGCGCGATGACCGGCCGCTCACAGTTCATCCTGATCTCGCACTCGAAGACCACGATGGAGTCGGCGGACGTGCTGTATGGCGTGACGATGGAGACCCCAGGCGTCTCGAAGATCGTCAGTGTCGAGCTGCGCGATCGCAGCGAGAGCCGACGCGCGCCCTCGGGCGAGGGCGAGGCCGCCGTCGCGTAGCCTCTCGGCGTACGGATCCGGCGCACTGGTGCTGCACTAGTTCGTTGCGAAAATTCAGTGACTCCGGCGGCTTGGCCGGTGCGCGAGGTTTTTGCTACACAGGCGCTGCGGCTTCTGCCGCAGTGCCCTCATGAACTCATCCGCTCCCAATTTTTTCGTGCGGCTAGCCCTGGCTTTTCAGGTGTTTTTCCGCGTGCTGTTCAATGCAGTTTTCGCGGAGCGCGTGCAGCGCCTCGGCCCAGGTGCAGCGATCATCGAACCTCGAGCCAGCGTGCCCGCGCCGGTGACGCCTTCCGCACCGCCGCTCCGCGAGCTGCCTAGCCAATCCGCGCTGCAATTGCTCGGTTTGCTGCAACGCGAAGGCCGGTTCGTCGATTTTCTGCAAGAAGACGTCTCCGGCTACACCGACGCACAAATCGGAGCGGCCGCACGGGTCGTCCACGATCAATGCCGCAAGGCACTCCTGAGCCACGTGACCTTGGAGCCCATTCGCAGCGAGAACGAGGGCCAACGCATCACGCTCCCACCGGGATTTCCCGCAGGTGAGATTCGCCTCACCGGCCAGGTGTCGGGCCAACCGCCGTTTACGGGCGCGCTCACCCACGCGGGCTGGCGAGCAGCGAAGATCGAGCTCCCCAAGCTGAGCGACGGCCACGACGTGCGCGTGATCGCCCCTGCGGAGGTAGAGCTTTGATCTCTCAACTCTATGCCGTCGGGATCGACCTCGGGACGACGCACTGCGCAATGGCGTCGCTCGAGCTCGAGCTCCAAGCCAATGGGGTGGCGGCCGCAGAAGCCCCGAAGCCGGTTGTGGTGCCGGTTCCGCAAGTGATCGCGCCGGGCGAAGTGGAGACGCGGTCGCTTTTGCCCTCGTTTTTGTACATTCCGCACGCGAGCGAGCTGCCGCCGCACGCCCTCGCGCTGCCTTGGCCGGATCACCCGACCGAGTTCGCGGTCGGAGAGGTCGCCCGCGCGCTCGGCGTGAAGAGCGCGCTGCGCCTGGTGTCGAGTGCGAAGAGCTGGCTGTGCAGCGCGGGCGTCGATCGCCGTGCGCCGATCCTGCCTGCAGCTGCAAGCGGCGACGTGCCGAAGCTGTCGCCGCGCGACGCGAGCGTGCGCTACCTCGAGCACTTGCGCCACGCCTGGGATCACGCGCATCCCGAAGCGCCGATCGCCGAGCAGATCGTCACGCTCGCAGTTCCGGCGTCGTTCGACCCGGCTGCGCGCGAGCTCACGGCGGAAGCGGCACGTCTAGCCGGGCTCGGGCACGCAGTGTTGCTCGAAGAACCGCAGTCTGCGCTCTACAGCTGGCTCAGCACGAGCGGCGAGCAGTTTCGCGAGCAAGTGAAGTCCGGCGACATGATCCTCGTGGTGGATGTCGGCGGAGGAACGGCGGACTTCTCGGTGATCGCCGTGCGCGAAGACGCGGGCGAGCTCGCGCTCGAGCGCGTCGCGGTGGGCGAACACATCCTGCTCGGCGGCGACAACATGGATCTCGCGCTCGCGCACATGTTGAAAGGGCAACTCGAGCAGCAAGGCCACGTGCTCGACCCCGTGCAGCTCGCCACGTTGACGCAAGCGGCGCGCGCGGCAAAAGAGGAGTTGCTCGGTAAGAACGACGTATCGGTCGTTCCGGTCGTGATTCCGGGGCGCGGCTCGAAGTTGATCGGCGGGTCGCTCAAAGTCGAGCTCACGCGCAGCGATCTCGAACGTGTGCTGCTCGATGGCTTCTTTCCAAGCGCCGCCGCGGACTCGCGTCCGCAGGCCCGTTCGCGCGCCGGTTTGACTCAGCTCGGTCTGCCGTACGCGCACGATCCGGCGATGACCCGACACTTGGCTGCGTTCTTGTCGAAGCACGCGGCTGCGTTCGGCGAAGAGCCTGAAGCGGATGGCAGCCCGACGATCGGTCACCCGACCGCGATCTTGTTCAACGGCGGCGTGTTCAAGTCTTCGCTCTTGCGCGAGCGCGTCCTCGTATCCCTAAATGGTTGGCTCGAAGCAGCGGGCGCCGAGCCCGTGCGTGTGTTGCAAGGCGAAGATCTCGACCTCGGCGTCGCGAAAGGCGCGGCGTATTACGGCTACGTGCGTGCGGGGCACGGCATTCGGATCCGCGGCGGCACGGCGATGGCGTATTACGTCGGAGTCGAGAGCGCGATGCCTGCAGTGCCGGGGCTTCCACCGCCACTCACAGCAGTGTGTCTCGCGCCGTTCGGCCTCGAAGAAGGCTCGCACGCGGACATGCCGGCGGCAGAGTTCGGTCTCGTCGTCGGCGAGCCGGTGCGGTTCCGGTTCTTCGGGTCGTCGACGCGGCGCGATGACCAAGCCGGCACTGCGCTCGATTTCTGGGAGCCGGAAGAATTACTTCCGCTCCAAGACATCGAGGTCACGCTGTCGGCGGAGCAGCACTCACCCGGTGAGACCGTGATCGTCCGGTTGCAAGCGGGCGTGACTGAAGTCGGCACGTTGCAGCTCGAAGCAGTAGCTCGATCCAGTGGTGAACGCTGGAAAGTCGAGTTCGATACGCGCGACAACTCGCCATGACCGCCGCCGATCCACGCTTCATCGTGGGCATCGATCTGGGCACGACCAACACGGTCGTGGCGTTTGCAGATCTTTCGCGCCCCGATGTGCGGGTCGAGCCGTTTGCAGTTCCGCAGCTGATCGCTGCGGGCGAAGTCGAAGCGCGCGCCAGCTTGCCGTCGTTTCGTTACCACCCCGCCGAAGCCGAGCTAGCCGATACGGACCTCGCGCTCGGGTTTGCACCGCCGCTGCCGGAATTGCCGCGCGGTGTCGTAGGAACGTTCGCGCAGTCGCTCGGAAGTCGTGTGCCGGGGCGCCTGCTCGCGAGCGCGAAGAGCTGGCTGTGCCACGCCGGCGTCGATCGCCAGGCGGCGATCCTGCCGTGGGGCGCGCCGCCAGACGTTCCGAAGATTTCACCCGTCGCTGCGAGCGCGAGCTACCTCGCGCATCTGCGAGCGAGCTGGGACGCCGCACATCCGGAAGCTCCGCTCGCCGACCAGGAACTGGTGCTCACGGTGCCCGCGTCATTCGACGAGGTGGCGCGCGCACTGACGCTCGAAGCGGCGAAGCGCGCGGGCCTAGCGCGTGTGCGTTTGCTCGAGGAGCCCCAAGCCGCGTTTTACGCCTGGCTCGATCGCAATCGCGACAACCTCGAAGAAACGCTCGCTGACGTTCGACTCGCCCTCGTGCTCGACGTCGGCGGAGGCACGACCGATCTCACGTTGATCCGGGTCGAGCTGCGCGAAAGTGGTCCGCGTCTGACGCGCATCGCAGTCGGCGATCATATCCTGCTCGGCGGCGACAACATGGATCACGCGCTCGCGCGCTTGTGCGAGCCGGCGCTGCTCGGCGGCACCGCGGAAGGGCACCTGCCTGCCGGGCAGTTCGCGCAACTGCTCGAGCAGTGCCGTGAAGCGAAACATCAGCTGCTCGGGAAAACGCCACCTGACAGCGCGCACATCACGGTGCTCGGCGGTGGCTCGAAGCTGATCTCGGCGCAGCGCGCAGCAGAGCTCACGCGCGCGCAGGCCGTCGAAACCGTCGTGCACGGATTCTTTCCCGACGTCGAGCTGGCTGCGCGGCCGCACGGGCGTCGAAGCGCGCTCACCGAGTTTGGTTTGCCCTTCGCAGCCGACCCCGCGATCACGCGTCACGTCGCGTCGTTTCTGGCACGTCAGAAGTCGGTGATCGCGGTCGAAGCCCCGAGTCTCGTTCCGCCGCAGCCCGAAGGCGCGGGAGAGTCGGTGCCGCCGTCTGCGATCGAGCGCGACTTTCCCCCGAGTGCGTTTTTGCCCGACGCGGTGCTGTTCAACGGCGGCGTGTTTACGAGCATCGAGATCGAAGAGCGGATGCACGCGGTGCTCGCGCGCTGGCGCGGTGGAGACGTCAAACGCCTTCGCAACGACGAGCCGGATGCTGCGGTTGCGCGCGGTGCGGTCGCGTACGGGCTCGCGCGTCGGGGTCTCGGTTTGAAGATCGGCGGTGGATCACCGCGCAGCTACTACCTGCTCATAGAATCCGAAGCCGACAAGCAGACTGGCGTGTGCGTGCTGCCGCGCGGCGCGGAAGAGGGCGAAGAGCATACGCTCGCGGAGCGCAGCTTCATGTTGCGGATCGGCAAGCCGGTTCGCTTCCGATTGCTCACGAGCACGACCGAGCGACAACATCGGCCGGGCGAGCTCGTCGCGCTCGACTCGAGTTACGAAGCGCTGCCCGACATCGCGGCCGTGATCGAAGGCGAGTCGGGCAAAGAACCGGAGCTTCAAGTCCAGCTGCACGCGCAGCTCACCGAGGTCGGCACACTCGAGCTCAGCCTCGCGTCGACCGCAAATGCATCGCGGCGCTACCAGCTCGAGTTTCAACTGCGCGGTGGCACCGAAGATGTGTCAGGTGCACCGGCCCGGGTGACACAATTACACCCGCGCTTCGATGCCGCGGTCGCGCTGATCGCGATCTTCTACGGAAAGTCGGCGAAAGACCTCGAAGGCCGAAAGCTCCGGAACTTGCGAGCGGATCTCGAGAAGTTGATCGGCGATCGCGAGACTTGGAACCTTCCGCTACTGCGCGAGCTATTCGGTGAGTTTCTCGGCAGTGCGAAGCGGCGGCGTCGCTCGGCCGATCACGAACGGTTGTGGCTGAACTTCGCTGGCTTTTGCTTGCGGCCGGGCTTCGGCTATCCGGCAGATGCATGGCGCGTGCAGCAGCTGGCTGCGCTCTACTCCGAGGGCGTGCAGTTCGCGGCCGACGCTCAAGTCTGGTCGCAATATTGGATCTTGTGGCGTCGCATCGCAGGCGGCCTCGATGAAGGCTTGCAGACGCGGATCCTCGACGACATCGCGTGGTATCTCGAACCTGCCACCGGTGCGCGGCCGCGACCACGGCCGAAAGGGCCGCGCGCGCAGGGTCTCGAAGACATGGTGCGTCTCGCGGGCGCGCTCGAGCGCGTGGCCGCTGCGCGAAAGCTCGAAGTCGGAAGCTGGCTGCTGGCCCGGCTCAAGAGCAAAGAGCTGTCGCAAGCGAGTGTGTACTGGACGCTCGGGCGCCTCGGCGCGCGTTCACCGTGGTACGGCAGCGCGCACGGCGTGATTTCGCCCGATGTGATTCGCGAGTGGCTCGAACCGCTGCTCGAAGCCGACTTGCGCAAAGCCGAGCAAGCGGCGTTTGCGATCGCACAGCTCGCGCGGTTGACCGGCGATCGCGCGCGCGACCTCGATCCCGAGCTGCGCGAGCGGGCGGCGCGAGCGCTCGAACGCGTGCCGGGAACCGAGCCTTGGGTGCGGCTGGTTCGCGAAGGCGGCGAGCTGAGCGAGGCCGAAGCCGGTCGCGTGTTCGGCGAATCGCTGCCGGCGGGTTTGCGGCTTCTTTAGCTTGATGAGCCAGCACGTCTCACGCGCGAGGGCCAATGTCTGAACTTTTGGGGACGTTCGAGGGACGGCGATCGCACGTGTCTCGAAAAGTTCGCGGAAGTGGCCAAAACATGCGCTTCACGTTGTGACCCGTCCGACGGGGGGCTAGACCACAGAATCCGGCGGCGAAACGCGAGCGAGGGTTTGAGCGTGAGAGCGAAGCTCGTTCTGGCTTGGTCGATTGGGCTTGCTGTGCTCGGAGGCTGTCGGTTCGACCGCAGCCCGCTCTCCAGTGGCAATCGCGCGGACGGCGTGAAGACGGATGCCGCCGTCACTGCCGATGTGGACGCCGCCTCGGGAGTGGCCGCGGATGCCGCTTCGAGCGGCGACGGCGGTGCGACCGCGGCCGTGCCGGCTGATGCCAGCCTGGAAGATGCAGCTCTGACGGACAGCGACGCGGCTGTGGCCGATGCGGCCGTCGTCGTGGACGCGGGACTGATCCCTCCGGACTCGGGCACGACTGCGCCGCCTCCGATGACCGGCGGCCTCGCGTGCGGCGGATCGTTCTGTGCGTTCGGCCTCGACCCGGAGAAGCCGTGTTGCACCACTGCGGCGGACGTCACGTCGCGTGCGGCGCGGGCGGTAGACCGTTGCGGTCTAGACTTGAGCGGGATCCCGAGCTCCCCGTACGGCCAGCACTGCTGGCAGCGCGACCAACTCGGCATCGTCGACGACCGTTGCCCGGCGTCTGCAGCGGGTGGCGGCACGGGTGCCGAGCCTGGCTGCTGCAGCGATGACGGAACGTGTGGCACGCTGAACGCTGATCACAAGCTCGGCTGCCGGCACGAGAGCGGCGCGGCGCCACGCGCGTGTGCGATGCAACCGGGTGGATCGACCTGCGATCCGATCGGCACGTTCGGGCTCTGGTTCACGGTGGACGCAGCTTGGGGGGGCCGTTCGGGCGGGTTGTGGGACCTCACGGACGACGGCCGCGGCAAGATCGAAGTCTACGTCCTCGCCAAAGTCTCGGGTGTCGATGCGCGCACGAAGCGGATCGACTCGAAGGGTCGCGTCTGCGGCGTGCGGCTGCCGCCCTTTTACAGCACGACGTTATGCGAAGCGTACCAACCGAACTTTCCGGTCGAGGTCTGGGAATCGAGCAAGTTGCCGGGGCTCACACTGACCGGTCGTTACGACTGCGCCGCCAATGGCTGCGTGCTCAGCATCGATCCTCAGACCTATTTGCTGGGGTTCGATCTCACGAATCCCGAAGCTCCGTGGCCTGGGGCGTCGATGGTCGATCAGCTCCGGTGCCCGAACGGGCGAGGCGAGGGCTGCTTTCCCGATCACGACGACGACGGGAGACCGGGTGTCGGCGTGAACTTGTCGACGAGCGGCATGGCCGCCGGTAGCTGCCGAAATGGGCGCTACATGTATCGAGGTGCGCCGCTCAGTGCGAGTGCGGCAGCGATCTTCGATGGAGTCCGGCGCACCGATCGGTTGGAGCTCGGGATTCGGACGAAGCTCGGCGCTACGACGCGCTTCGCGAACAACTGCGACCGTGGCCAGGGCTCTGCGATCGCGGAGTACGTGAACTCGCGTGCGGCGGGCTGCCTCGTCCAACCTGGGACGTTCAACTGGCCGAACAGCGGAAGGCCGGCCGGCGATGCCGACGCGTGTGAGTCTGCAGAGGCGAGCTTTCTCGACGAGAACCTTCCGGTGTACACGTTGCTCGCGGCGAGCCAGACGCCGGACAGTTCGCTCGATCTCGCAGATCGGCAGCCGAGCCGTGGCCCCGAAGTGAAGGCCGTGCGGTTGGGTGATGTGGATGACGCCGTCAGCTGCGCAGAGGTAAGGGACGCGAAGTATTGACCGGCACAGCAGCGGCGCTTCGCTTGCTGCTGTTAGAACTTCATCCGCGCCCCGAGCCCAAACCCCTTGCGTGCGATCGTCGGATGCAGACTCCAGTTCTCGCTCCCAAGCGTGGGCCGTTCCTTCGCCCGCCCGCTGCTCGTGAGAAAATACGCAGCGAGCCCGCCTGACACCACGGCGCCACCGATGAACACGAACTGCAAGATCTCGAACGCCGTGCCACGGCTGCACGCGCTCTTCGCTTCACGAAAGCTCGACGCATCGAGCCCGTAGCGACGGCCTGCGTTTGCCTCGTCACACACGTCGGCGACGTTCGTGGTGCGCGCACCGACCGCGAGGCGATACCGCTCGTAGTCCCGATTGCGCTCCGCGCGATGGACCTCCATGAACGACAACACGGACGCACCGGCGGACAACACCGCGCCACCGAGCAGCGCGTAGCCCGCGACACGGCTCGCCGTCACGTCGTTGTCTGGCGGCGCGAGCTCACCCGGCTTCGAGAGTTTCGGAAGCACCGGTGCCGCGAGCTCGGGCTGGTTGCGATTCGCCTTCGGAGCCGGTCCGAGTAAGTCGTTCAGCAACTTCGACGACGAGCGGTCGAGCTCTTCGCGGCGCGGCGTGTTCGACGTGAACGACGCGAGTGCGGACCGATCGATCTGCTGGCTCCACAAGTCGTAGCGGCGCAACAACGCGACCGGAACGCCGCCTTCGTGCGTAACTTTGCCGAACACGAAGCCATCGACGCCCAGGCTCTGCGCGATCGACGCGAGGCACTTCGCTTCTGCCGTGTTGCAGTTCTGCGCGAGGCTCAACTGCATGAGTGACACACGCGTGTCCTGGAGGGCGTAGTCGCTGCGCGCGTCCAGCGTGGCGCGCAACTGCTGCGCGAGCCGCACCGCAAACTGGTCTTGCAGGTCGTCGGTCTCGAGCGCGAACACGGCCATCCGGTACTCACCCGATTCCGCGAACGCGCTGCCCTCGAGCGCGAGACACAGCGGCAAGCCGTACAGCCAGACGAGTGTGAACGTTCGCAGCCAATAGCGGCAGGCGCTTTCAGATCGCGAGTGGACCCGCCACTCGAATGACGCTGATGGCGGCGCTGCTGTACTCGCGCGCACGGAGTTGCTCACATGCCCCGGCCTCATGCTCTTTTCGGAGTACACGAGTCTCACAGCACAGGCAAACTCTTCCCAGGTTGGGGTGGGACCGTAGCGTCCACGAGCAGCGGTCGAACTGCGAATATCCGGACAGAATGTCACAAAGCCCGGGAAGAACTCGGCCCGTCAAAATCGGCTCAGCTATTTCGACGTTTTCGCGCACCCTGGCGTTCGGCTCCTGCAGCGAAATGCTCACGGTCCTCGTCGGTCTCGAGGATCAATCGCGGCACTTCGACCGGTTCACCGTCGTCCCCGATCGCGACGAACACCAAAAACGCCGAGTTCGTATGCGTGATCACACCACGGATCGGGTCTTCAGCGACCACTTCCACACCGATCTCCATGCTGGTGTTGCCGACGTAGTGCACGCATGCGTCGAGCTGAATCACTTGCCCGATGTGAACCGACGATCGAAACGTCATCGAGTCCACACTCAACGTGACGCACGTGTGTTGCGCGTGCCGCATCGCACAGATCGCCGCGACCTCGTCGACGAGCTTCATGATCTCTCCGCCGTGCACGGTGCCGAGCATGTTCGCGTGTTCGGGCATCATGAGTTGGTGCAGGCGCGAGCGGCTCTGTGCGCGCGTCTTCGGAGTCGGCGGGGTGGCAGGACTGTTGACCGCGATGCTGGGGCGTCTCGATTGGGTCATGTTGCGCTCTGACCAGGATACTCATCCACTCGCCATCCAACAGGTTTCCAGCGTATGTATGGACGGGGGAGACGAAAGGACTCGGATGCGTACTTTTTCGGTCTTGGCTTGTGTGGTCGCAGTGGCGGTTTCAGTCGGTGCGCAGGCGCAGCCAGCCGCGCCGCCGCCCGCGGCTTCAGCGGTGCCGCCGGCAGCTGCACCTGCCGGTCAGCCGCCTGCCGCAACGCCGGCGGGCCCGCCGCCCACGGCTGCACCAGCCGATCCGCCGCCAGCAGCTGCAGCGACGGCTGACCTCCCCGTCGCGCCGATCGAAACGCCGGTGATCGAGGCCTGTGTTCCGCGCTGTCGCTCCGGCTTCACCTGCGTGAGCGGCAGCTGCGTCTCGAGCTGCAATCCCCCGTGCGCGATCGGCGACGTCTGTAGTGACCACGGCGAGTGTCTTGCGAAGCCGCTCCCGCCGCTTCCGGGCGACGAATCGGCGGCGAGGGTCGATGCCGGCGTCGAGACGCACGATGGATTTTTTCTGCGCCTCACGACCGGTCCCGCCGGCGGAGCTGTGTCGCTCGACGTTTCCGACCGAGACGAGCGCACCTGGAGCGGAGGCGGGTGGGGCTCGAGCATCGACGTCGGTGGAGCCGTCGTGCGCGACCTCGTGGTCTTCGGGCGCCTGCGCGTCGTATCGCTGTTCGATCCGAAAGTACGCGTCGGCAGCGAGACGCAGGACTTGGGCGGTGACAACTTCTTCGTGACGCAAGGTTTGTTCGGCGCCGGCCTCAACTACTACGTCATGCCGATCAACATCTACTTCGGCGGTACGATCGGGTTCGCTACTGTGACTACGGAGCTCAATCCGCGCTCCGGCGACACCCAACGCCAGAGCAGCGATGTGGGTTTCGGCATCGATCTCGACGCCGGCAAAGAGTGGTGGGTCGGTGACAACTGGGGACTCGGCGTCGCGCTGCGCCTGTCTCTCGCGAGCGTCCCGGCCGGAGACGACTTTGCACAGGATGCCGTCTTCGGCAGTGGCTTCGTCTCGATCCTGTTCTCAGCGACGTATCAATAGCGGGGCGCGTGCACGACGCAGCATGACGCGATAACGCGCCCACGCAGATGCGTGGGCGCGCTAATCGGTCAGCCGCCCTTGTAGAAGTACTCTTCGCGCACGACTTTGCCGTTTGCGACCGTGAAGACCGCTACTTCGTCCATCATCACGCGCTTGCCAGTCGGCTTTTGCGTGAGGTCGTAGACGAAGCGAACGGCGAATCGATCATCGCCATGCGGGTAGGGCCCGTACGTCTCGGCACTATGGACTTCGTGGTTCGCGGTCCACCAATCGTGTTTTGCGCGAACGGCATCGATGCCTTTCGCGGTTCGATCGGCTCCACCTGGCGGCGCAAATGCTTCGACGCTCACGATGTCGTCGGAGTAGAGCGTGTTGATGGAGTCGATGTTCTTGCCCTCTTGGCAGAACTTGACGAGCTTCTCTCCGATTTCCGCTGCCGTCATGGCCATGATCGATCCTTCACTTTTGCGTTCAAAACGAACGCCGCATCATTTCGATTCCGTCGCGAGCATGTCCGCGTGCCGGTGTACCAACTTCCACGCGTCACCCTCGCGACGAAAGATCTCCGTGATCCGCAAGTTCATCGGCACCGGCTGATCTTGGCCCTGCATGCGCGCTTTCGCTCGCTGATGGCCGACCCAATACCCGATGCCGTCGCTCGCGCCCAGCTGGAGGATTTCGAACTCGGTCTCACTGCCCGCCGCGAACGCTTTTGCATCGCGCACGTAGCGCTCCGCCACCTCGCGTGCGCCGTGCGTGTGCCCACCTCTCGGACCAAAAAACGTCGCGTCCGAGCTCTTGGCCGTGAGCTCATCCAGCGGGGCGGCGTTTCCCGACACGTACGCCTGGGCTGCCGCTTGGCGTTGCTTCATGAAACGCTCGAAGTCTTGTGCGTCGTTTGTTGCCTTAGCCATGTGTCACCTCACACGTCCTCGATCTTGCCAGTCAAATCGTCGACGCGATCCCCGAGGCTGGCCATACGCTTTTCGACCTGCTCAGTCGTCGCTTCCCAACTCGACGCCGGGGTCTTGTCGAGGGTCTTCACATCGTCCGAGAGGGTCTTGTATTGCTGCGATGTAGTCGCAAGCTCCTCCTTGAGCGAAATCGGCGCGCGGCCGCCCAACACGGTGATCTTCTCGCGCGCGGCGCTCAAACGTGCTCCGAGCTTGTCGAGCTTGGTCTTCGCGTCGGATTGAAACTGCATGCGCTCCTCGGACACCTTCACCATGTCCTGAGCTGCTCCTTCGCCAGGAGGATTCGTGGCTTGCAGGTTGTCTGAAACGACCTCGTGCCGCTGCTCGATCGCCTCGTCCCGCGCCTTTCCTTCGTTATCGGCGACCTTCGCGTCGGCCTTTTCACGCGCGTCCGCTTGTTCCATTCGCGCGTCGCGCACTTGCTCGGCTTGCGAGCTCGCACAGGCGCTTCCCGCAACAATGAGCAGAGCGCCAATGATCATAGGTGTTCGCATGGTACATTCCTCGTCGTATGGGCCGCGCAACACGCGACCACGGGTTGTCGAAGACGTCGCGGGGCCGCTGTCAGCGGCTGACGAGTCCAGCTCCATGACCAGCAACACGCGTGCCATCAGAGCGAGCGCGAGAGCACGTTAGGTTCGTGCTGAGCGCGCGCGCTGCCGTGCGCGGCGTGCCTGCCACACATTCCAAGTGCGAGTCTGCCACTGTACCCAGGCTGCACGGCAGCTGCGGCTCACTGCACGCGATATTCGAGGGTCATCGGCTGACCACCGCGCGTGAGCGACAAGCTGAGGCGCGGTGCCGAGCTGAGCTGCGTCCGCGCGCTCAGCATCCCGTCCACACTCGACATGTCGAAGCCATTGACCGTCTTCAACACATCGCCCTTCTTCATCCCGAGGTGTTCGAACAAGCCTCCGGATTCGATCCGCGACAGCGACATGCCGGTCGCCACGCCGTGCTTCTTGACCGTCTTCGTACGCGTCGTGCGCGCGAGCTTGGGAACCCGCTCCATCGCCTTGTCGAGGATCGTTCGATTGACGCGGTAGATGCCGGGCCCGAGCTGCTGGATTCCCTGCTGCAGCTCCTCGGCCGAGAAGGCCTTGTTGCGCTCGCGCTTCGACTCCTTCGACTCCTTGGGCTGCTCGGCGGGCGGCGCTGGCGGCGGCGCGTTCGGGTTCGGCCGCTGCATCTTGAGCCAACACGGGGTCTCTTCGCGATCCGTCGTCAGCAGCACCGCATGCGGGCGGACTTCGAGGAGCTCGAAATGACCAAACTTCGACCCGGTCCGGTACACCGCCGTCGGCGCCGAAGCCGGGCCCATCATGGCCATCGAGCGCTCGGGATGCCGCCCGTCGTAGACGGTCCCAGTGACGCGGATCAGGCTCTGGAGTTCGGGCTGGCACGCACCGGGTCGATCCACCGCGGGCGGCCGCGCGATGTACTCGCGCTCGCGCTCGCGCTCGCGCTCGCCATTGCCCGGCACGAGCTCGTGACCACGGCTCTCCGCGAGGAGCGTGCCTGGCTTCTGGTCAGCCTCGTCGTCGAGGGGCTCAGGCGCTTCCTGCGCGAGCGACACGCGGGCAATCGCACAGCATGTCGCAAGGCATGTCAGCCCGCGAACCAAACGGGAGGAGCCTCCGAACATGGGGGCAGAATCGTCTTGTCTGCTGCGTTTCGCAAGCGTGAACATTCCGGCCTAGTCCTGATCCGATCCGTCCCGATAAATCTGCGCGAGCTCCGCCAACAAGAAGTCGCGCACGACCACCACGCGTGCCGGCACGAGCTTTTGTGACGGCCACAAAAGGTAGATGCCCCCGCCGACGTAGCCGTGTCGCGGAAGCACACGGACGAGCTTCCCAGCTCGCACGGCCGCGATCGTCATCTCGACCGGCAAGAGCGCAAGCCCGCTACCCGCGATCGCGGCGCCTCGCAGAAACACCATGTCGTCGCACACGATCGAGCCCGAGACCGCAACCGTGTGATCGCCCTTCGGACCGCTCAGCCGCCACGGGAGCTTGCCAGTGCGATCGCCGTAGCAGAGGCACTCGTGTTTGAGTAGATCGGCGGTCGTTCGCGGCTTGCCGCGCCGCTCGAGGTACTCTGGCGCCGCGAAGATGCCGAGCTCGCTCGCGCTGATCTTGCGCGACACGAGCGATGAGTCCGGCATGATGCCGCCGCGCACCGCGAGATCGATGCCTTCAGCGATCAGATCGACGAACTGATTCGTCAGCTTGAGCTCCACCGTCAGCTCGGGATGCAAGCGCGTGAGCTTCGCGACGATCTGTGGAAGCCGCATGCCACCGAAGCCCGGCGGGGCAGTGATTCGAACGAGGCCGCGCGGCGTGTTCGCGAACCCGGTCACCGCGCGCGTCGCTTCTTCGGTTTCGCTGACCACGGTTTGCATGCGCTGAAAAAAGTGTTGGCCGCTGTCGGTCAGACTCAACTTCCGCGTCGTGCGATGTAACAGCCTCACGCCGAGATCCGACTCGAGGTGCGCGAGTGAGCGGCTGACGGACGAGACCGGCAGGCCGAGCGTCTTCGAGGCTGCGGTGAAACTTCCGGCCTCGACGACGCGCACGAAGACCGCGATCCGGTTCAAGTCGATTGTTGTCATGACGACAAGAATCTTATGCAAATGCTCCGACTAGTGCACGGGGGCCCGCGGGCCTAAACCTTTCGTCGAGGTTGACGATGGACTTTCGACGGATATTCGGCTGTGTCGCAGGATTGTCGACCAGGGCGGCGAACGGTTGTGTCCACCGATGCCCGCGGGACCGGTCGGGACGTTCGGCGGCCTCACAGACTCGGACGCGATGGACATCGGACACTACTTGTTGTCGCTGCCGCCCGTGCACAACCCGCTCCCGGATTGCAGCACGTCGGGTCTTCAGCAAGCGGCAGCGCAAACCACAAAGGGGCCGACATGAAGTTCGCGCTCGGATTGCTGATCGCCGTTGCGGCGTGCGGCGGAGATACTGGCGTGATCGCCCCGGACGCGAGCACACCGGTGTTTCCGCCGCCATCGGCTGCGGAGCCATTCTGGCTGTCGTCGACGGGACTCTACCGCGATCTCGCAGCGAAGCAGCTCGCACCGGAGCTACTGGAGTTCGAGCCGGCCTTGCCTTGTGGAGCGACGGAGCGGTGAAACGGCGCTGGCTGCGTTTGCCTGCCGCTTCTCGCATCGACACGAGCTCGATGGATCACTGGCAGTTTCCGGTCGGGAGCGTGCTCTGGAAAGAGTTTTCACTCGAAGGCCGGCGCCTCGAGACGCGCGTCCTCGCACGCACTGGACCCGAGCCTCGCGATACCTGGATGGGCGCGTTCGTCTGGAACGAAGACGAGTCCGACGCGCGGTTCGTGCCGGACGGAGAGCGCGACGTACGCGCAACCACGCACGACGTTCCGAGCGCCAAGCAGTGCGGCACCTGTCACAACGGTGAAGCTGGCCGGGTTCTCGGGTTTTCTGCCGTACAGCAACCATCCGTGGACGCCGCCCTGTTGACGCGACCGGCTCCGCAGCCTTTCACCCCGCCGGGCGATCGACGCACTGCAAACGCGCTGGGTTACTTGCACGCCAACTGCGCGCATTGTCACAACCCGAGCGGCAGCGCGCGGCCCGACACGGACATGAACCTGCGTTTGTCGGTCTCGGAGTCGAATGCGGCTGAGACAAACGCGCTGCGCACGACGATCGGTCGCTCTCTACAATCGTTCACGCATCGAGAGCAATCGTTGCGCGTTGCGCCTGGCTCGCCGGAGCAGAGCGGAGTGCTCGCGCGCATGGAGCAGCGCGATGCGGACGCTCGGATGCCGCCGCTCGGAACCGAGGAGATCGATGCGCGTGGCATCGAGATCGTTCGCAGCTGGATCGACGCGATGTGAACGAGCCGCGTTCGACCGGGCGCTGACGGCCAGACACGATCCGCCGTGCGAGCGAACGTGTCGACTGTCGTGTTCCACCGTGCAAGTGGCGCGCTCCGCTCTTCGCCATCCGATCCGGCGTTGCTAAGCGTGCACTCGCAGGAGGATGTGATGACGACTTCTATGACTCGAGTCGGGGTGACGCTGTGGGCAGCCTGGTTCAGCGCGTGTGCGGGGGCCGCGGACTCGGAGTCGGATCCGCAGCTGACGGCGGCGGACGCCGTCGACGCGGTCGGTAGCGGGGCGGGCCTCGCCGATGAGCTGCCCTCGTCGGGGGGTTACGCTGTCGGAACGGTTCGCCTCGAGTTCGACGTGGCGGAAGGCCGGCGGATCCCGGTTCAGATTTGGTATCCCGCGGACGAAAGTGCACGCGCGGCGGCTGAAGCGGGGCGTCCGGTCGTGGACTTCGAGCCCGTTGGCAGCGCCAATCGAGCCACGCTCGAGGAGCTCACACGGACTGCGCCTGCCGCTTACACACTGCGAACGATGCACGCTGCGGACGCGGCTCCGGTTCGCGTGCAGCCAGAACGTTTTCCGCTGATCTTGATCTCGCACTGCACCGACTGCGTGCGGTTCGCGTATTTCGGCCTCTCCGAGCACCTCGCATCGAAGGGCTACGTCGTCGTCGCGCCGGATCACGTCGACAACACGATCTACAACTACGTCGCTGGCAACTCCGTCGGTGTCGATCTGAACGAGTTTCTCGAGACGCGTCGGCTCGACATCTACGCGCTCACCGACTTGATGCTCGCCGCTGACTCGACGCTCGTGCCCGAAGGGCTGCGCGGCCGAATCGATCCCGACCGCGTCGGCATGATCGGCCACAGCTTCGGAGCGTTGACGACCGGCTACGCGTCGACGCGTGATCCGAGGATCAAGGCGATCGTGAGCCTCGCGATGCTCCTGTCGATGGAGAACAATCTCCCGTACGCCGGACCCGAGCTCGCAGCCCGCGTGAAGCTCGAGCCGCTCTCGAAGCCCGTGTTTCTGTTGAACGCGAAGGAAGACGTCATTCAGCTCGCCGGTCTGGGCGACTACATGCGCCAAAACTTCCTCGACTCCACCGCCGAAGCCTGGCTCGCCAACATGGCCGACGCCGGCCACTACTCGCCGATGGACATCTGCGGGATCGTGACCGAGTACGCCAATGGCTGTGGTGACGGCGTTCGAGTGACGGAGTTCCTGCAGCCACTCACCTACCTGGATATCCGAGTCGCGACGCGGCTCACCCGCGAGATGGTCGGCAGGTTCTTCGACCATCTGCTGCTCGGCATCGCGACCGCGAACCCGCAGGATGTCGCGACGAAAGCGGCCGAAGTGCTGACCGTGGAGCACCGGATCCCCTGAGCCCCGGCAGGCGAGGGAAAACCGCCGGAAGTCCGAGAGGACTCCACGCGCGGACGCAGCTAGTTCACCAGCATCGCGGTCAGGCCGGCCGCGACAAAACGCTGGAGAACGACCATGCGCTTCACTCATCCGAGTCTCTGGGTCTACCTCGCCTTCCTGGGAGTAGTGGCTTGCGCCGACGACGGCGCGACGAACGCTCCTTCCCCGCTCGCCCCGCTCGCCGGAGCTGCTCCCGCTCGC
>Ga0193752_1000196_pt1 | contig 73507 bp, 79 predicted proteins | sample H1c1metaG_FD_144924 | JGI IMG/M metagenome (GOLD analysis project Ga0193752, IMG submission 144924) | Soil microbial communities from a riparian zone of the East river system, Colorado, United States - H1c1 | ecosystem: Environmental > Terrestrial > Soil > Riparian zone | place: USA: East River... | reverse complement strand
ATGCATGTCCTCAAGGTTGCTTGTTTCATCGACGACGACTACCGCGCGCGCGCACCGGCCCAGCCGTCTCGCCGCGTCCAACGTACATGAGTTGTCGGTGCCGTAGGGGCTGGGCTGCACGATGACGACGCGCTCGATGCCGATCGAATCGTGCAGCGAGATGAGCTGCTCGACCGATGCCGACGGTGGCGTGTAGGCGCGCTCCGCGGCGTACGGAAAACGCGATGCCGGTCCGAAAACGTGGACATGGCAATCACAGGCGTCCTTCACGGCGTCTGGGTCACAGCTTTATTTCGCGAACCTGCTTCACGCGCTTGCCGCACTCGCCGACGAGGAAGGCGAGGTCGGTGCCGGTGGAGACGAAGCGCCCGCCCATCTTCACGTACTTCTCGACCAGGTCGGGACGCGAGCCGAAGCCGCCGACGCCGACGTGCTTGCCGTGCTTCTTCGCGCAGGCGATGGTGCGCTGGTACACGTCTTCCACTTTCGGGTGGTCGTACTGGCCGGGCAGCCCCAGGTCGGCGAGCATGTCGTTCGTTCCTATCAGGATCAGGTCGACGCCCGGCACGGCGACGATCTCCTCCATCGCCGCCAGCGCCGCGCCCGACTCGAACTGGACGATCACCATCGTGGCGTCGTTCATCGCCGGCAGCGCTTCGGCCGCCGGGAAAGTGCGGTATTCCAACAGCGGGAGGCCCAGGCTGAAGCCCCGGCTGCCGATGGGCGGATACTTCACCGCCTCGACCACCTGCCGAGCCTCCTCGGCCGAGCGCACGCCCGGCGCGATCACGCCGAGCGCGCCGCCATCGAGCACGCGCGAGACGTACTCGGGCGTGAAGGCCGGCACGCGCACGAACACCGGCACCCCCGCCTCCAGCCCCATGATCGAGATCTGGCTGGTGGTCTGCATGGAGAACGCGGAGTGCTCGAGGTCGACGTACAGCATGTCGAAGCCGGCGCTCTTCGCGATGCGCACGATCTCGACGCCGGGCACGACGCGCACCGCCATCGATACGACCACCTCGCCGCGCGCGAGCTTTTCCTTGACCGGGTTGCGCGCGATGTCGCGGGCGGTGAGGCTCATCCTGGCGTGCCTTTCAGGTATAGCGCGCGGCGCTGGGCCCGTGGAACTGCAGCCGCTGCGGATCGACCGGCGTGTCGATGTCGGTCTGCTTCCACTTCAGCTCGATCGGGTGCGCGGTCTCGACGAACGTGAGCATCAGATCATAGAGCAGGCGCGCCGGCGCGGTCATCTCGCCGGCCGGCTGTTTCGACAGCCAGGCCACGATTTCCGGAGCACGCGCCAGCATGGCGTCGTAGAAGGGCCGCAGATCGTCGATCGAGCGCTCGAGCAGGCGGAAATAGCGCTCCTTCTCGGTCGGCAGCGCCCAGGCTTGCACCCAGCGCTCCAGATCGGCGAATTGCGGCGGCAGCCCCGCGCCTGCGCTCATGGCTGGGCCACCATGCGCTCGGCCATCGAGTAGTGCTTCTGCAGCAGCATTTCCTGCTGCGACAGCGTGATCTGCGGCATGACGCCGGTCTTCATCGAAGCGTGGATTGCCTCCATCGTCGAGATGTCCTCGCGGAACACCTCGCGGTTGCGCGCGCGGAAATAGGAATGCGCCAGCCGGTCGCCCACGGTCTGCGCCTGGTAGGCATAGTCGACGACACGGATCTCGGTATGGTCGGCGTCGACCGGCCAGAACCACATCGCCTGGTGCCAGTTGGCGCCGTCGATCAGCACGAAGCACGGGAAGAACTCGGTGATGTCGAACGCCCAGTTGTCGACCCGCCCCGGGTTGACCGCCTTGGGGAAGTCGGGAGCCGAGGTGTCAACGTGCGGGAACGCGGGATAGAGCTTGCGCCCGGCATCGTAGGCGATCGCCTCGACCGGCGTCATCTTGTGGTCGGGATTCGCCTTCGCCGAATAGCGCGCGTGGCGCTGCATCACCTCGAGGAACGGCCGGTGGCGCATCGGGTTTCCCTTGCCGCCCTGGTAGTCGGGCAGCGTCGCGCGATGCAGGAACAGCGAGTGGTAGCCTTCGGTGAAGGCGTTGACCGTGATGTGCCAGCTCGCGTTCACCAGGATCGACCAGTTCGCGATCTGCTCGCGGCCGTCGAAGTGGTTGCCGTAGTTGCCGTGGATGTCGCCGAGCCACTCGCGCAGCGTCTCGCGCGGCCGCTCGTCGAAGTTCACGAACACGAACCCGCCCGACACCTCGCAATGCACCGGCAGCAGGTTGTGCTTGGACTTGTCCAGGTCGACGAACTGCGGCTCGTCGGTCACCAGCGCACAGCGCCCGTCGGCGGCGAAGGTCCAGGCGTGGAACGGGCAGGTGAAAGCGAGCTTGCAGCCCTTCTCGCCGTCGGCCACCAGCTTGTTGCCGCGGTGGCGGCAGATGTTGTAGAAGGCGCGCACCACGTCGTCCTGGCCGCGCACCACCAGCACCGAGGCTTTCACCGGCGGCACGTAGAGCGCGGTGTAGCTGCCGCGCTGCGGCAGGTCGGCCATCGAGGTGACCGGCAGCCAGGCGCGGCGGAAGATTTTCTGCACCTCTTTCTCGAAGTGCGACGGCTGGATCTTGTCCACCAGGTTGACGACGTTCTTCAGGTCGCTGGTGTCGCCCTTGAAGATGGTAATGCTCTCCGGTACGGCGCTCATGGTTGCTCCTTACTTGCGCGCCGGCGCCCGGCCGTTGCGCGCCTCGGCGATCTCCGTCGCGGGATGGTTGATGAGCGGCATGACGTCGATCTTCATGTACGGGAACATCGGCAGGCCGCTCACCTTTTCGTGCAGCGCTTCCAGCGTGGGCGCCTCCCACACGCTGAAGTTGGCGACGCGGCCGACGATGCGCCAGATGCGGATCAGCGTGCCGTCGTTGATATATTCCGTGGCGCGCGCGTTCTCGCGCTCGCGCAGCTTGTCCTTTTCCGCCTGCGGCATCTCGGGCGGGATCGATACGTCGATTCTGAGCATGAACAGCATGGTGGTTTCTCCTTGTCGATATCTTATTTGGGCGCGTCGGGGCGGTCCATCAGCGCGAGGCACTCGTTATAGAGGCCGAGCGCGAGGTATTCATGCATGGCGCGCTTGATCGGCTCGACCAGCAGGTTCCGGGTGTGGCGCACCAGCACCTCCGGCTGAGCCGCGAGGTGCTTGGCATGCTCCCAGGCTCGGTCGAGCACCTTGTCCTTCGGCAACACCTCGTTCACCAGCCCCAGGCGCAGCGCCTCGTCGGCCTTGATCACCTGCCCTGTCCACAGGAAGTAGCGGCCCCGGTTCATACCCATCAGCATCGGAAACACCACGTGCACGCCGTCGCCGGGCACCTGGCCGCCCGGGAAATGGCCCGAGTCGGAGAACAGCGCGGTGTCCGAGGCGATGACGATGTCGGCCAGCAGCGGCATCTCGCAATGCCGCCAGGCCGGGCCGTTCACTGCCGAGACGATCGGCACCTCGATGTCGAGCAGGTTCATGATCAGCCGCTTGCTCTCGGACACCAGATTCTCGGTGAACTGCGCGCTCGGACGCACGTTGAGCACCGGGTTGATGGTGCCGGGAATCACCCGCGGGCCGTTGAACTCGTCGCCGGTGCCGGTCATCACGATCGCCTTGTTCTCGCGGTCGGCGGCGACGTCCTTGAACGCGTCGGGCAGCTCGGCGTGCGGCGGCAGGCCCCAGCGCAGCGACCCGTCGTTGGTATGGAAGCGCATCTCGAGCACGCCGTGCTCGCGACGGAACTTGATGTGCTTGAACTTGCTTTGATAGTCGACCAGCTTGGTCACATGTCTCTCCTAGCCCAGATAGGCTTCACGAACTTGGGGATTGGCGGCGAGCTCGCCGGCGGCGCCTTGAAGCTTCATTTCGCCGTTCTCGAGGATATAGCCGCGCGCGCTCACCTGCAGCGCCATGCGCACGTTCTGCTCCACTAGCAGGATCGGCAGGCCCTCGGCGTGGATGCGCCGGATGATGGCGAAGGTATGCTGCACCAGGATCGGCGACAGGCCGAGGCTGGGCTCGTCGAACATCAGCAGGCGCGGCCTGGCCATCAGCGCGCGGCCGATCATCAGCATCTGCTGCTCGCCGCCGGAAAGCGTGCCGGCCGGCTGCGCAGCCCGCTCCTTCAGGCGCGGGAAGTATTCGTATATTTTTTCCAGATCGATTCTGTTTTTCTGCGTCCAGGCGCCGAGGATCAGGTTGTCCCGCGTGCTGAGCTGCGGAAAGATCTCGCGCCCCTCGGGCACCTGCACCAGGCCGCGCGCCACGCGCCGGTCGGGCCGCTCGGCGGTGATGTCCTCGCCCTCGAAGCGGATGCGGCCGCGTGATACCGGCACGATGCCGGAGATGCAGTTGAGCGTGGTGGTCTTGCCCGCGCCGTTGGCGCCCAGCAGGCAGGCGATCTCGCCTTCGGCGAGCTCCAGGCTGACGTCCTCCAGCGCGCGCACCGCGCCGTAGGCGGCGTGGATGCCGGACACCTCAAGCATGCGCCGCCTCCACGCCGAGGTAGGCTTCCACCACTTTGGGGTTCGCCCTTATCTCGGCCGGCGCGCCCTCGGCGATCTTCTCGCCAAAGTTGAGCACCGTGACGCGGTCGGCGACCGACATGACGAGCTGCATCACGTGCTCCACCAGCACGATGGTGATCCCCTGCTTGCGCGCCAGGTCCAACAGCACGCCGTCGATGAAGGAGATCTCGCGGTTGCGCAGCCCCGCCGCCGGCTCGTCGAGCAGCAGCAGGCGCGGCCGCGCGGCGAGCGCGCGCGCCACGTCGAGCATCTTCTGCCGGCCGAAGTCGAGCTGCCCGGCGTAGGTGTCGCGGAACGACTGCAGCCCGAGCCGCTCCAGGATCTCGTCTGCTTCGCGGATCGCGGCGCCCTCGGCATTGCGCCGCGCCGAACCCGGCAGGAACGGAACGTAGCCGGCCACCCGGCTGTGCAGCCCGACCAGCACGTTCTCCAGCACCGTCATCTGGTGCAGCTGCTCGATGTTCTGGAAGGTGCGTGCGACGCCCAGGCCGGCGATGCGGTGCGCCGGCTCGCCGAGCAGCTGCCTGCCGTCGAGCACGATCTCGCCCGAGGCCGGCTGGCAGAAACGCGAGACGCAGTTGAACACCGTCGACTTGCCGGCGCCGTTGGGGCCGATGAGGGCGTGGATCGAGCCCTGCTCCACGTCCATGCTGAAGCGGTTCAGCGCCACCAGGCCGCCGAAGCGCATCGTCACGCCGTTGAGCGAAAAAAAGCTCATGCAGACCTGGATTTGGTGAACAGCCCCCAGATGCCGCGGGGCATGAACATGATCGCCAGGATCAGGATCAGGCCGTAGGCGAACTCCTGCCACACCAGCAGGCCCCTGGGCGCCGCCCGCAGCACCTCCGGCAGGATGCCGATCAGCAGCACGCCGAGCACCATGCCGCCGATCGAGCCGCTGCCGCCGACCACCACCATGGTGAGCAGCAGCACCAGGGTCCAGACGCCGAGGCCGTCCGGGTGCACGTAGGACTGGAACAGCGTGTACATGCCGCCGGCGATGCCGGCGTAGAACGCGGAGATGACGAACGCCAGCACCTTCACGCGCCGCACGTCGATGCCCGAGGCGGCGGCGACGTGCTCGCTGTCGCGGATGGCGCAGAAGGCGCGCCCGAGCTTCGAGCGCACCAGGTAGAAAGTCGCAGCGAGCACCAGCGCAGTGATCACGGCGATGACCGGCATCGCCTCGCGGTCGTTGCCGACGCTGAAGCCGAAGACGCTGGCCGCGCTCATGCGCAGGCCGTCGGGCCCCCTGGTCACCGAGTCCCAGGTGCGGAACACCCATTGCGCGCATTCGGCAAAGGCGAAGGTGGCGAGCGCGAGGTAGACCGTGCGCAGGCGCGTCGCCGGCAGCGCGATCGCGAGGCCGATCAGCGCCGCGCCCGCTGCGGCGATCGGCATGCCGAAGACGAAGGGGATGCCCAGGCGCATGTGGAGCAGCGCCGTGCCGTAGATGCCCAGGCCGTAGAAAGCGACGTGGGCGAAGGCGAACTGCCCGGTCCAGCCGAGCAGCAGGTCCAGGCCGATGGCAAGCACCAGGTAGGTCATCAGCACGTTGCCGATATAGAGGAAGTAGTCGGGCAGCAGGTACGGCAGGACGAAGCCGGCGATGACCAGTACACCGAGCGCGAGGAACTGCCTGCGGGGCGGCGCGCCGTACATTCAGACCTTCTTCAGGACCACCGCCTCGCCGAACAGACCGGCGGGGCGCACGAGCAGCACCAGCATGATGACGAAGAACGGGGTGACTGCGATGGCTTGCGGCGAGATGAACACGCCGACCAGGTTCTGGATTACGCCGAGCGCGATGCCGCCGACCACGCAGCCCGGCAGCGAGCTGAAGCCGCCGACCGCCGCCGCGGCGAATGCCAGCATGACCACCGACCCCATGTCGGGGGTCATCAGCAGCTTGGGCGCGAGCAGCAGGCCGGCAATGCCCGCGATCGCGGACGACAGTCCCCAGACCGCCATGCGCGCCGTGCTCACCGGGATGCCGACCAGCGCCGCTGCGCGCGGGTTCTGACTGGTCGCGCGCAGCGCCTTGCCGGCCAGCGTGTAGCCGAAGAACAGCCACAGCCCCGCCATGACGATGGCGGTCACCACGATGATGGCGAAGTCCTGGCGCTGCAGCACCACGTCGCCGGCGAACACCGGCGGCCCGCTGAAGAGCGGCGGCAGGCGCCGCACTTCCTCGGTGTAGGGCACGACGCGCACCGCGCCCTTCAGGAGATACGACAGGCCGATGGTGGCCACGACATACGGCACCAGGTCGACGTGCTTCGACAGCTTGCGGCCGGCCACGCGGCGCAGCGTCAGGCGGTCGAACAGCGCGCCCAGCGCGAACACCGCGGCCGGCGCGAGGACGAACATCGCCACGTACGGCAGGTTGAGCCACACCAGCAGCAGCAGCCCGAAGTAGGCGCCGAGCATCACCAGCTCGCCGCCGGCGAAGTTCACCACGTCGGTGGACTTGTAGACGATGACCAGCGAGAGCGCGACCAGCGCGTAGACGCAGCCGGTCGCGATCCCGCTAGCTATCGCCTGCAGGGCGAGGTTCATCGGACCGCCGGCTCAGGTCCCGTCCTTGCCGTTCCAGGTAAACAGGCCCGGCATCACCTTCTGCGTCACCCCGTCGTACTTGATCACCACCACCGAGCGCAGCGCGTCGCGCCGGCCGGGGCCGAACTGCAGCGGCCCGGTCATGGTGTCGGTCTTGAGGTCGAGCTTTTCCATCGCGTCGACGAACTTCTCGCGCGTCAGGTCGCGGCCCATGCGCTGCAGCGTGTCCACCACCGACAGCACCGAGGGAAGGCCGGTCACCATGAAGGGACCCGGCTCGCGCTCGGGAAAGTGCTTCTTGTACATGCCGGTCCAGCGGCTGCGGATCGCCTCGTTGGCGATGTCGTTGAACGCCCACGTGTGATACAGGTTCTTCAGCGCCTCCGGGTTGCCGACGTTCTTCGCGTACACCGACGGCGTCGGGATGCCCTGGTTCGCCTGCATCAGCGGGATCGCGCTCATGCCGAACTCGCCGTACTTCTGCGCCAGCAGCACCGCCGGCGCCGGGTAGAGGCCCGACAGGATGACGTCGGGCTTGGCGGCGCGGATGTTGAGCACCGGCGCGGTGATGTCGGTGATGCTCGGCGGAATGCGCTCCTGCGCCACTACCGTGCCGCCGAGGCGCTCGACCACCGCCTTGCCGGCGGCGAGGTTCGCCTTGCCGTAGTCGTCGTCGTGCACGATGATCGCCGCGCGCTTGGTGCCGAGCGTCTTGATCGCGTACTCGGCGAGCGCCGAGCCGTAGACGCGCTGCGTCGCCTGGAACGAGCCGAACATGTAGCGCGTGGCCGGGAACACGGCGTTGTCGCCGGCGGCGTTGAGCATCATGTAGGGCACCTTCTCGCGCACCACGTACTCCTGCGCCGCGGCGATCGCCGCGGTGCACGAGCCGCCGTGCAGGATGAACACCTTGTCGACGGTGATCAGCTTCTTCACCACCGCGACCAGCTCGTTCGGGTTGCACTTGTCGTCCTCGATCACCAGGCGGATCTTGCGGCCGTGGATGCCGCCCTTGGCGTTGATGTCCTCGTACACCATGCGCGCCGCATTCAGCGGGTCGACGCCGTAGGCCACCAGCGGACCGGACAGCGGCCCGAACAGGCCGATCACGATCTCCTTGTCGGTGACGCCAGGTGTCTGGGCTTGAGCATTTCCAATCAGGAAAATAACCCCTAGCGCAGCGAATCCTCTCCTCCATGCACTCATCGCAATTCCTCCGTCCTCTTTCGGCCTGGTTTGGCGCGGCCGTTTGCGCCTTCATCCACAACGAATTCAGCATTAGCCAGGATCACGTCGGCGGCGTCCGCCAGGTCCTTGGCGACAGCCTCTGCCGCCGAGATCGCGTCGCGGCGGCGCAATGCCTTCAGCACCTGGGTATGGTTGTCGCGCGCGCTGCGCGTGCCGGCCTGGGTGAACACGCCGTTCAGGAACGGGCCGACCTGCATCCACAGCGACTCGACGATGGGGAACACGGCGAGGCTGCTGGCCGCGCCGTAGATCTTGAAATGGAAGCGCTGGTTGGCGATCAGGTAGCGGCGCACCTCGTTGGCCGGCACCGCGTCCTGCATCTCGGCGTTGATCGCCTCGAGCTCGCGCAGGTCCTGCGGCGTGAGCGCCTCGGCGGCGCTGCGCGTCAGCATGCTCTCCAGGACGAGCCGCACCTGCAGCAGCTCCTGGAAGCGCTGGCGGGACATCTTCGGCACGCAGAAAGTGCCGCTTTGCAGCAGCGCGAGGGCGTGCTCGGCATACAGGCGGCGCAGCGCGTCGCGCACCGGGATCATGCTGGTGCCGAAGCGCTCGGCGAGCGTACGGCTGGAAAAGGCCTGCCCCGGCGCCAGGTCGCCGACGATCAGCGCCTGGCGCAGCGCGATATAGATCTCGTCGTGCAGGTTGCCGTTGACCAGGGCGCGGTCGAGCGGTCTAAGGACCGCCAGGTTGTCTTGGCTCGGCATTTTGGATAACAGACGTGTTATAACGCAGCCTATATTTGACGGTCATTTCAGTCAACCTGTTATAACAATGCAACATCGCAAACTGGGCAGCCTCGAGGTTCCCGCGCTCGGGCTGGGCTGCATGAGCATGACGCCGATCTACGGCGAGCCCGACCCGCAGAAAGCGCTCGAGACGCTGCTGCGCGCGCCCGAACTTGGGGTGAAGCTGCTGGACACCTCGGACGCCTACGGCAAGGGCAAGAACGAGGAGCTCGTCGCCAAGGCGCTGGCGAAGGCCGGCCGCCACCGCTACGTCGTGTGCAGCAAGTTCGGCAACCTGCGCAATGCCGACGGCTCGCCCGGCGTGAACGGACGGCCCGAGTATGTCGCTCAGGCCTGCGAGGCGAGCCTCAAGCGCCTGGGCATCGAGACCATCGACCTCTACTACCAGCATCGTGTCGACCCCTCGGTGCCCATCGAAGAGACGGTCGGCGCGATGGCGCGGCTCGTCGAGCAAGGCAAGATCCGCCACCTCGGCCTGTCCGAGGCAGGCGCGAAAACCATCCGCCGCGCCCACGCCACGCACCGCATCACGGCGCTCGAGTCCGAGTACTCGCTGTGGACGCGCGACATGGAGGCGGAGATCCTGCCGACCTGCCGCGAGCTGGGTATCGGTTACGTCGCCTACGGCACGCTCGGCCGCGGCTTCCTCACCGGCGCCCTCAAGTCCGCAGCGGCGCTGCCCGCAGGCGACATCCGCCGCGAGATGCCGCGCTTCCAGGGCGACAACTTCACGCACAACGCGGCGCTGGTCGCCGAGCTCGCGCGCCTGGCGAAAATCGAGCGGCGCACGCCTGCGCAGCTCGCCCTGGGCTGGGTGCTGTCGCGCGGCGAAGACATCGTGCCGATCGCCGGCTCGAGCCGGATCGAGAAGCTCGAGGAGAACGTCGCGGCGGTGGACATGAAGATCTCGCCGCAGACGCTGGCCGCGCTCGACGCCGCGTTCCCGCCCGGAATCGTGCACGGCGAGCGCACCGTCAGGAACCTGCTGCCGCGGCTGGGCATCTGATGAAGATCTGGCACCAGAGCATGACCGTGCTCGATCACCTGCCCGCCTACAAGGCACGTATCGCGGCGCACGCGCGCAAGGTACTGCGCCCCGACACCGAGCTGGTGCTGCACGGCCTCGCGCCGGACACCTACCCCTCGAACTATCCGGGCGACGACATCTCCTACGGCGCCCTCTTCGCCATGCACTCGCTGCAGTGGATGGGCTACGCCTGGAAGGCGCAGAAGGAGGGCTTCGATGCCTTCGCCATGTGCACCATGGCCGACCCGATGCTGCGCGAGGTGCGCGCCATCGTCGACATGCCTGTAGTGGGCTGCGCCGAGGTCTCGTTCCACACCGCGCCGACCCTCGGCCGGCGCTTCGGCATGCTCCTCTTCATCGACCGCATGGGGGTGTTCTACGAGGAGAAGATCCGCGGCTACGGCCTCGCCGAGCACTTCGTCGGCGCGCAGCCGGTGGGCTTCGGCTTCAACGACGTGCTCGCCGGGTTCGAGCGCCCGGGCCCGCTCATCGACCGCTTCCGCGCCGCCGCGCGCCGCCTGATCGACGCCGGCGCCGACGTCATCATCCCGGCCGAAGTACCGATGAACCTGCTGCTGGCGAGCGAAGGCATCACCCGGATCGACGAAGCGGTGGTGATGGACAGCCTCGGCCTGACGCTCAAGGCCGCCGAGGCCGCCGTCGACCGCGGCGAGCGGCCCAAGCGCGACGGCTGGCATCATGCCAAACCACGCGACGAGCGCATCGAGCAGGTGCTGAGGTACTACGGACTTTCGCGCTTCATGGACTGAGGAGGATCTATGCGACTACTGGTTATCTGCGCTTTTCTTTTTCTTGGTTTTTCAACAAATGCACAGCAATATCCGTCGCAGCCCATAAGGCTGGTCGTGCCGTTCGCCCCCGGCGGCGGCTCCGACATCATCGCGCGCGCGATCAACGAGCCGATGAGCCGCCAGCTCGGGCAGCCGGTGGTGATCGACAACCGGCCCGGCGCCGGCGCCACCATCGGCGCGGACATCGTCGCCAAGTCGAACCCCGACGGCTACACCGTGCTCTATACGACCATCGGGCCGCAGATCACCAACCCCTACCTGATGAAGTCGCTGCCCTACGACCCGGTGAAGGACCTGATGCCGGTGGCGATGCTGGCCGAGCTCGACAACGTGCTGGTGGTCCATCCGAGCGTGCCGGCGAGGAGCGTGGCCGAGCTGATCGCCTACGCCAAGGCCAACCCGGGCAAGCTGAATTTCTCCAGCTCCGGCATGGGCACCAGCGCGCACCTCGGTGGCGAGCTGTTCAAGAGCCTGGCCGGCATCGACATCCAGCACATCGCCTACAAGGGCACCGGGCCTTCCCTGCAGGACCTGCAGGCCGGCAACGTGCAGATGGCGGTCGACAGCCTCGCTACGTTGCAGCCGTTCATCAAGTCGGGCAGGCTGGTGGCGCTCGGCATCTCCAACACGCAGCGCAACCCGCTGCTGCCCGACGCGCCGCCGATCGCCGATTCGCTGCCCGGCTACCAGGCTTCGACCATCAACTACTTCACCGTGCGCAGCGGCACGCCGAAGGCGATCGTCGACCGGCTCAACCGCGACATCTCGACGGTGCTGCGCCAGCCCGAGGTGCGCGAGCGCATGCTGGGCATGGCGGTGACGCCGGTGATCGAGACGCCCGAGGTGCTCGCCGCACGCATCACGCGCGAGCAGGAAAAGTGGCGCCGCGTGATCCAGCAGTCCGGCGCCAAGGTCGACTAGTCGATCTTCGCTCCGGAGGCTTTCACCACCCTGCCCCAGCGCTCATAGTCGGCGCGGATGTAGCGCTCGAACTCGTCGGCGCCGGCCGGTGAAGGGACCTGGCCGATCTGGACGATTCTGTCTTTCACATCGGAAAGATTCATCGTTTTAAGAACGTCGGCGCTGAGCTTCTGCACCACCTCGCGCGGCGTGCCGGCGGGCACCACGATGCCGTACCACTCGATCACGTTGGCCAGCTCGGCGAAGCCGGATTCCAGCGCGGTCGGCACATCGGGCAGCGCGGGGCTGCGCTTGCTGTCCATGATGCCCAGCGCGCGCAGCTTGCCGCTCTTCACGTGCGGCACGGTCGAGGTCGGGTTGGAGAACATGAGCGCGACCTGGCCGCCGAGGAGGTCGTTGATCGCCGGGCCGGCTCCCTTGTAGGGAACGTGCACCAGGTCGGTCTTCGTCGTCAGCTTGAACAGCTCGCCGACGATATGCGGCCCGGCGGAAGTCGAGGCGAAGGTGAGCTTGCCCGGGTTCTGCCGCGCGTACTGCGCGAGCTCCTTCAGGTCCTTCGCCGGCACCGAGGGGTGCGCCACGGCGATGAACGCCATCTCCGTGGTGCGCGCCACCGCGGCGAAATCCTTGAGCGTGTCGTAGCCCGTATCCTTGTAGAGGTGCGGGTTGATGACCAGCGCGCCCTGGTGGGCGAAGGTGATGGTGTAGCCGTCGGCTGCCGCCTTCGCTCCTGCGGCGGTGCCGATGTTGCCCTGCGCGCCGGCGCGGTTGTCGACGATCACCTGCTGGCCCCACAGCTCGCCCAGCTTCGCCGCCAGGATGCGCGCGAGCGCGTCGGTGCCGCCGCCCGGCGGGAACGGCACCACGAAGCGCACCGGCCGATCGGGAAACTGCGCGGGGAACTTCTCCTGCGCGAATGCGGGGACGGCGAGCAGCAGCGACAGCAGGATGAAGAGACGTTTCATCTCTTCATGCTATCACCGCCGCGAAACGATTTTTCTAGGCGACCCTGACCCGCGGCTGGTAGCCGCTGCTGCGCGCCGCTACCACACACTCATAGTAGAGGGAGTAATCCTGCCGCGACTCCTCGATGCTTCCGTCCTCGCTGACATGGCGCCACTTCCAGCGGAAGGAATCCTTGTAGTCGACGTGGTAGATCTCGCATTGCATGTGCCGCATTGTGCGAGGCCGCGCAGGAAATAGATATCACCGGAAAGCGCTGTGCGGCGTCACCGAACTACGACCCCTCAATCGATACGCGCGCCGGAGGCCTTGACGACGCGCGCCATTTTCTGGAAATCGGCGCGCAATAGCGCGTTCAGCGCATCCGGGCTCATCGCCTGCGGCACCACGCCCTGCTTGTCGAGGCGGCCGAGGATCACCGGGTCCTTCAGCAGGCCGGCCATCGCGGCATTCACCTGCTCGATGAACGGCCGCGGCGTGGCGGCCGGCGCGAGCAGCGCGATCCAGGAATCGAACTCGTAGCCCGGCAGCGACTCGGCCACGGCCGGCAGGTCGGGCAGGAACTTGGAGCGCTTCGCGCCGGTGGCGCCGAGCATGCGCACGCGCGCGTCTTTCGCGAAGGGCAGCGCGCCGATATTCGCCGCGATCACCGCGTGCGAGCGGCCGGCCAGCACTTCGTTCACCGCTTCGCCGGTGGCCTTGAACGGGATGTGCACCATCTCGATGCCGGCCAGGCCGGCGAAGTACGCCATCGACAGATGGGTGGCGCTGCCGTTGCCCGCGGTGGCGTAGTTCAGCTTGCCCGGATTCGATTTTCCATAGGCGATGAACTCGCGCACGGTCTTCGCGGGCACGTCGGCATGAATCATCAGCACATAGTCCACGCTGCCGATGTGCGCGACGCCGGTGAAGTCGGCGATCGGGTCGTAGGCGAGCTTGGCGTAGAGCGAGCCGGCGATGGTGTGGCTCGCCGCGGCGAGGACCAGGGTGGTGCCGTCGGGCGCGGCCCTGGCCACCGAGCCGGTGCCGACGGTGCCGCCGGCGCCGGGGCGATTCTCGACGATCACGCTGCGGCCCAGGGCCGCGCCGAGCTCGGCGTTCAGCGAGCGGGCGACGATGTCCTGCACGCCGCCCGCGGCGAAGGGCACTACGATGCGAATTACGTTGGATTGCGCCGCGGCCGACGTTGCCGCCAGCGCAAGCAGCAATCCAAGTAATTTCTTCAGAAAAACCCTAGCGCTGGTACGCAGCCTTGAAAGCCAGCCCGCGGCGCTTGCCGCGCGTGGCCGAGCCCTTGCGGGACTTGGTGCCGAAGCTGAGGCGGTTGTTGTGCGCCGCCTGCGCGGCCTTGCGCATGTTCTCTTCCGCGATGGTCTCCCGCTTGAGAGCCGCGCCGTATTTGCGTTTCATGAAAAACCCCGGAAATTGAGCCTACAAGGGGCGCGATGATACCTCAGGCGGCGTTCGCCGCCTTGAACCGGGGCGAAAGATGCTCGAGCGGGCGCGGCGTCGCCACGCCGAAGCCCTGGGCGTAGCCCACGCCGAGCGTCGAAAGGCGCAGCAGCACGTCCTGCTCCTCCACGCATTCGGCGACCACGCCGATGCGCAGGGACACGGCCGTGCGCAAAACCGCCTTGAGCATGCCCTCGTGGGCGGTGCTGCGGGTGATCTTCAGGATGATGGAACCGTCGACCTTGACGAAGTCCGGCCGCAGCCTTTCCAGCGCCTCGAAGGAGTCCAGGCGGCGGCCGAAGCCCGACACCGCCAGGCCGCCGCCCGAGGCGCGGATGCGCTCGGCGAAGCGCTTCACCGCCTGCGGCCGGCCGACCAGGTCGCTCTCGTCGATCTCGAGCACCACCGCGGCGGGCGGCACCTTCGAGCGCTTGATCGACTCGGCGAAAAAGGCCGGGAATTCCTCGTCGAGCAGGGTCTGGCCGGCGACGTTCATCGCCAGGCGCGGCACGCGGCAGCCGGCGGCAAGGCGCTGCAGGATGCGCACCAGCACCCAGCGGTCGAGCAGCGGCATCATCTGGTGTTCCTCGAACAGCGGCAGGAACTCCCCCGGCGGCAGCAGCGCCTGCTCCTCCTCGCGGAGGCGAATCAGCACCTCGGCGAGCGCGAAGCCGCGGCCGCCGCGCAGCGCGAGGATCGGCTGGCAGAACAGAGCGAACTCGTCCTGCTTGAGCGCCTTGCGCAGCCGCGTCGGCGTGTCGTTCCAGGCGAACTGGCCGGATTCTGCGTCGCTCATCTCCCGCGAGTATGCGGCGACGCGCTGCGGGCCGACAGCGCTAGTGCGGGGCTTTCTTGCGGTATTTCACGCCCGGCACCAGTCGGAAATTATCTTTTCGTATATTTCGACCGACTGCCGCAGCCGCTCCATGCTGCAGTACTCGTCGGTCTGGTGCGCCATCGCCGCCTCGCCGGGTCCCAGCACCACCGTCGGCGCGCCGGCATAGACCTTGAGCAGGTTCGCCGCGTCGGTCATGTAGGGCGCGGTGCGCGCCTGCGGCGCCTCGCCGACATACGGCTTGCAGATCTCGAACACGCGCTGCATCCAGTCGTCGTCGGGCGCGGTCCAGACCGGCAGCAGGTTGGAGAAGATTTCCATCTCCGCATCCGGCAGCATGTCTTGTATTTTTTTCAGTAGAACCTGATGGTCCATGCCCGGCACGGTCCGGATATCCACTCCGATGCGCGCCGCGTCGGGCACCGCGTTCACCGTGTTGCCGCCTTCGATGGTGCCGACGTTGAGCGTCGGGCGACCCATCACCGGATGCTTCTCGGTCTGAAAATCGAAGTACTCGAGCTTGCCCAGCGCCTTCGCCGCCTTGTAGATCGCGTTGACGCCGAGCTCGGGCATCGAGCCGTGCGCGCCGACGCCCTTGAACGCGGCGTGGAACTTGATCGAGCCCTTGTGGCCGACCAGCGGATAGTTCGAGGTCGGCTCGCCGACCACCATCGCGCCGGCTTTGCCGAGCAGGCGCGTCTGCGCGAGCTCGCGCGAGCCGATGCAGCCGCCTTCCTCGGCGGCCGTAAGGACGATCACGATCCCCGGGGTATTGCTCAGCTTCTTCGAGAAAGACCGGGCGGCCAGGAGGATGGCGGCCACCCCGGCCTTCATGTCGGAAGAGCCGCGGCCGTAGAGCTTGTCGCCGTCGGTCTCGCCGCGGAACGGGTCCCTGCTCCAGGTGCGCGAGCCGAGCGGCACGATGTCGAGGTGGCCGGTGAGGCACAGCGGCGCCTTCGCGTCCGACCCGCCGATGCGGGCGACTACGCTGGTGCGGGTGTCGGCGTACTCGTGATAGTCGACCTGGAATCCCCACTCCTGCAGCATCGCGCCGGCATAGCGCGCGCAATCCCTTTCGCGCCCCGGGGGATTGATGGTGTCGAAACCGAGTAAAGACCGCGTCAGCGCTACGGCATCCACATTGCTCATGATGAGATGATACGTCCTCTATGGGCGAGCTCGCTTTCGACAACAGCTTCGTGCGCGACCTGCCGGCGGATCCGGTCACGGACAACGTGCCCCGCCAGGTCAGCGGCGCTTCGTACACGCGCGTCGCGCCGACGCCGGTCGCGGCGCCCCGCCTGCTCGCCTGGTCCGACAACCTGGGCGAGCGGCTGGGCATCGGGCGCCCGGACGCCGGCATGGTCGAGGTGCTCGCCGGCAACCGCATCCTCCCCGGCATGCAGCCTTACGCCGCGCGCTACGGCGGCCACCAGTTCGGCCACTGGGCCGGCCAGCTCGGCGACGGCCGCGCCATCACCCTCGGCGAGGCGCTCGCGCGCGACGGCACGCGCCAGGAGCTGCAGCTGAAGGGCGCCGGCAGGACGCCTTACTCGCGCACCGCCGACGGCCGCGCCGTGCTGCGCTCGTCGCTGCGCGAGTTCGCGTGCAGCGAGGCGATGCACTGGCTCGGCGTGCCGACGACGCGCGCGCTCTCCCTGGTCGCCACCGGCGAGAGCGTGGTGCGCGACATGTTCTACGACGGCCACCCGGCGCCCGAGCCCGGCGCGGTGGTGTGCCGCGTCGCGCCCTCGTTCCTGCGCTTCGGCAATTTCCAGCTGCACGCCGCGCGCGACGAGACCGAGGCGCTGAAGAAGCTGGTGGACTACACCATCAGGATGCATTATCAAAAAGAACAAACGTATGAGAATTTCTTCGTCGAGGTGTGCCGCAGAACCGCGAACCTGATGGTGGACTGGATGCGCCTGGGCTTCGTGCACGGCGTGATGAACACCGACAACATGTCGATCCTCGGCCTCACCATCGACTACGGACCCTACGGCTGGCTCGAAGGCTTCGACACGCAGTGGACGCCGAACACCACCGACGCGCCCACACTGCGCTATACCTACGGCAACCAGGCGGGTATCGCGCAATGGAACCTGGCGCGTCTGGCCGAATCGCTGACTTCCCTGACGGATACCAAGCAACTGGAAAGCGGACTGACGCTGTTCGCCGATACCTTCCAGGAAGGCTGGAATCGCGCCATCGCCGCGAAACTGGGATTGCAGGAGGTGGGCGATGAGCTCGCGGGCGGCCTGTTCGGCGCGCTTGCCGCCGCCGAGACCGACTTCACCATTTTCTTCAGGCGGCTCGCGGTCGAGGAGCCTTCCATCGACGCATTGAAGGCCTCGTTCTATGCGGATCGGCCCGCGGACGATCCTCTGGTCGAGTGGTTGCGTTTGTACAACGCGAAGCTGCGTGAAGAAGCCGTAGGGCCGCAGGAACGCATCGATCGAATGAAGAAGGCCAATCCGAAATACGTCTTCCGCAACTACCTCGCGGTGCAGGCGATCGAAGCCATGGAGCGCGGCGATCCGTCGGTGCTCGAGCGGATCATGCGCGTGCTCGCGCGGCCCTACGACGAGCACCCCGGGCACGAGGAGCTTGCCGCCCGCCGTCCGGAGTGGGCGCGCGACCGGGCCGGGTGCTCCGCTCTGTCCTGCAGTTCCTAGGCATCTAAATTGCTCGCCTCTACCTCCAGAGGTGACCATGAACCGAATCCGTCTCATTACGGCGACAGCGCTTCTCGCGCTCTCCGCCGCTGCGTCCGCACAGGCCCCTGACACCGGCCGCGGCAACACTCCACCCGGAATGAGCCGCGATGGCTCCGGCCCCGGCGACGGCGCCATCACCGGCGGCTCCATCGCACCCGGCGAGCGTGGCGGCATGCCGAGCGGCCGCGACACGACTACCGGGCGTGAAGAGTCCTTGAAGCGCTGCAACGATCTCGAAGGTATCTTGCGCGAGCAGTGCTTGCGCAACGCCGAGAGCGCCGGCGGCGGCTCGACCAGCGCTCCGGCCGGCAAGGCCCCGGTGGGCGGCGGCGATATCGAGCCGCGCATGGCGCCTCCACCCCAGAACCCGCGCTAAGGAGCAGACATGCAGCCGGCACAGACCAGCCCCGTCCGGGGCAGGAAGATGCGCTTTACCTGGAATGACGGCCCGACGCAGGGCAAGACCTGCGAGCACGTGTTCCACGAGAACTGGTATCCGGTACACGGCAGCTTTGAGGTGATCGACTGATGCCGCCGGCGATGGAGCAGCAGCCGCGCTGGGCGGAGATGTGCGCCCGCATCCTGCAGCAGTGCGAATCGATCCGCGGCGGCCGCGAGAGCCTGGCCGAGTTCCTCGGCGTGCATCCGACCGAAGTCGCCTACTGGGTGGCGGCGAAGTCCGGCGGGCCCACGCGCGAGGTATTCGAGAAGGCGGTCGGCCTGATCCTGGAGGAGCACGACCGGCGCGCGCTGCAGGAGCAGCAGCGGCCGGTGCTCAAGCGGCGGCGCTCCGACAGCTAGCGTATTACTTGGCGGCCGCTTTCTTGGCGGCGGGCTTCTCTTCCTGCGGCCAGTAGTAGTTGGCGGCGAAAGAGTACGGCGGGAACATGTAGCGCTTCGACGGCACCACCTTGGCGGCGTACTCGCGCTGCGACTCGTAGACCTTCTTGAAGGTCGGGCTCTTGGCGGAGTTCTCCGCCGCCACCTGGTCCCAGGCCTTGAGCGAGGCGATCAGGATGTCGGGCGGGGTGCGGCGGATCTGCACGCCGTGCTTCTGCACCAGCTCCTCCATGGCGTCGGCGTTCTGCTTCTGCCAGCGCGTGAGCCACAGGATGAAGGTGTCGTTCACCGCCGAGTTGACGGCGTCCTGCTGCGCCGGCGTGAAGCCCTTCCACACGTCGAGGTTGAAGCCGAGCTCGCCGATCGAATTGTTCTCGTGCATGCCCGGCGTGTAGTGGTACTTGAACACCTGGTGCAGGCCGAGGCGCAGGTCTTCCACGCCGCCCACCCACTCGGCGCAGTCGATCACGCCGCGCTGCGCCGAAGGCACGATCTCGCCGCCCGCCATGTTGACCACGCTCATGCCCATCTTCGCGTACACCTCGGCGTTGAGGCCGGTCTGGCGGCACTTGAGGCCCTTGATGTCGGCCACGCTGCGCAGCGGCTTCTTGAACCAGCCGAAAGCCTGCGGGCTCGACGGGTGCGCCGGCCAGACGATGACGTTCAGCTTGAGGTCGTTCTGGTAGAAGTCGCGCCACATCTGCAGGCCGCCGCCGACATAGAGCCAGCCGAGGTAATCCATGTGATCCATGCCGAAGGGCCCGCCCGGGGGCGCGGCGAACAGCGCCGCCGCCGGGTTCTTGCCGACCCAGTAGTAGGCGATCGCATGCCAGCCGTCGAGCACCTTCTTGTTGGTGGCGTCGAGCACCTCGAAGGCGGGCACGATCTGCCCGGCCGGCATGGCCTCGATCTTGATCCCGCCCTGGGTGAGCTTGTCGACGCGCTCGCCGAAGATCTTGAAGTGCTCCTGCAGCGTGTTGCTCGCCGGCCAGGTCGACTGCATCTTGACCGATTTCGGTGCAGGCGCCTGCGCCTGCGCACCGAAGCTAACCGCGACGGCCAGCGCCGCCATGACGTGCTTGCTCATTGCATCCCCCCTTTTGTGGACCTGCCCGCAGCAAACAGCAAAAACCCAGCAAGAACCCTGCCAATCATCCGCTATTCCGCAGGCCGGCGGCAACACCGTTGATGGATAGGTGGATGGCCCGCACCGTGCGCTCGTCGGCATCGCCCGCGCGGGACCGGCGCAGCAGCTCGACCTGCATGTGGTTAAGGGCGTCGAGGTAGGGGAAGCGGTTGCGGATCGAGCGCGCCAGGGTCGGGTTGTCGGCCAGGAACTCGACGGCGCCGGTGATCTGGAACAGGCCCCTTTTGGATGCCTCCCATTCCACGGAAATTTTCTTGAATGTCTCGCGACCCAATCTCGCGTCGGGCACCAGCTCGGCGTAGCGGGCCGCGATGCCCAGGTCGGTCTTCGCCAGCACCATGTCCAGGTTGGAGAGCATCGACCGGAAGAACGGCCACGACGCGTGCATCTCGCGCAGTTCCGCCAGCGTGGCCTGCTTTTCTTTTAATAGGTTTTCAACAGCAGAACCAAACCCATACCAGCCCGGCACCATGGCGCGGCACTGGCTCCAGCTGAACACCCACGGGATGGCGCGCAGGTCGTCGAGGCTCTGCGACGCCTTGCGCGAGGCGGGCCGGCTGCCGATGTTGAGCTTGGCGATCTCGCCGAACGGCGTCGCGGCGCGGAAGTAGTCCATGAAGCCGGGCGCGCCGACCAGGTCGCGGTAGGCGGCGAGCGCGAGGCGCGAGAGCTCCTCCATGATCGCGGCGTGGCGCTCGTCGCTGCGGCGCGGAGGCGAAGCGAGGCTCGCCTCGAGCGCCGCCGAGACCAGGATCTCCAGGTTGCGCCTGCCGGTCTCGGGATCGGCGTACTTGCTCACGATCACCTCGCCCTGCTCGGTCAGCCGCAGCGCGCCGTTCACGCTGCCGGGGGGCTGCGACAGGATCGCCTCGTAGCTCGGCCCGCCGCCGCGCCCGACGGTGCCGCCGCGGCCGTGGAACAGACGCAGGCGCACGCCGTTCTCGCGGCACACGCGCATCAGGTCGTTGGTCGCCTTGTACAGCGACCAGCTCGACGACAGGTAGCCGCCGTCCTTGTTGCTGTCGGAATAGCCGAGCATCACCTCCTGCTCGTCGCCGCGCCCGCGCAGCCAGCCGCGGTACAGCGGCAGCGAGAACGCGCTCTGCATGATCGCGCCGCAGCGCTCCAGGTCGCCGATCGATTCGAACAGCGGGATGATGTCCACGCCCAGGGCGCCCGGCGTGAGCACGCCCGCCTCGCGCAGCAGCACGCCGACCTCCAGCAGGTCGGATACCGATTCGCAATGCGAGATGACGTACTTCGACACCACGGCGTCGCCGACGCGCCGTTTCGCCGCGGCGGCGGCGGCGACGATGCCGAGCTCGCGCTCGACGTGCGGCGAGTATTCGACATAGGGCGAGCGCAGAGGCCGCGGGCCCGACAGCTCGGCTTCCAGAAGTTTTACTTTTTCGGATTCACCCAGGGAAAGGTAGCCGCTGTGAACCCCGGCCTTCTCCAGCAACTCTGCCACCGCCGCCGCATGCTCGTCGGAGCTTTGCCGCAGGTCGATCGGCGCAAGGTGGAAACCGAACACGGCCAGCTTGCGCCGCAGCGAGCGCAGCCGCCCGCGCGCGAGCCGACCCGCCCCTTGCTGCTCCAGTCCATTGCTCAATGTCTCGAAATCGGCGGCGAGCTCCTCGACCGAGGCGTAGGGCGGCAGCGAGGCGAGCGGCTGCGGCACCGCGTGCAGGCCGGCGAGCGCGTCGGCGGTTGCGGCAAGGCGGCTGTAGATCCCCGACACCGCGCGCCGGTAAGGCTCGTCGCGCCGGTAGGCCGACCTGTCGCCGGAGCGCTCCGCGAGCTCGAGCACCGCGGCCGGCGTCCGCATCAGGCGATCGGAGAGCGACATCTCGCGGCCGAGCATGTTGACCTCCGCCAGGTAATGCTCGAGCAGGAGCCGCGCCTGCTGCGATACCGCGAGCTCCAGCGTCTGCGCGACGACGTTCGGATTGCCGTCGCGGTCGCCGCCGACCCAGGTGCCGACCGTGAGAAAGGGCGGCAGCCACAGCTCCTTCTCGACTTCGAGCCTGCCTTGCAGCGCCTCCTCCATCTCGGCGTAGAGGCGCGGCAGCTCGGACAGGAACGTCATGCGGAAGTAGGCGAGCGCGTTGGTGATCTCGTCGGCGACGGCGAGCTTGGAGAGCCGCAGCATCGCCGTCAGCCACAGGCGCAGCACCTCGGCGTGCAGCGCCGCGTCGCGCGTTCGCGACTCGGGCAGGGCGATGAGGCGCGCGATCTCGCGCTCGCACTCGAGGATGCTCTGGCGCTGCACCTCGGTGGGGTGCGCCGTCAGCACCGCGCTCACCCGCGCGCGCGCGAACCAGCCGAGCACCGCCTTGGCGCTGCCGGCGAGGCTGCCGCCCACTCTGCCGCCGGCGGCGACGTCGAGCGCGTGGGCGAAGGTTCCGGGCCGCCGCGGCGAGCCTGCCTCGGCGTGCACGTGGCGGCGCCGGTTCTGGTGCGCGTCCTCGGCGATGTTGAGCAGGTGCGAAAAGTAGCTGAAGGCGCGCACCACGTGCAGCGTCTCCTCGATCGGCAGCGCGTCGAGCTCCTTCGCCAGCTCGGCCTTCACCGCCGCCGCCTCGCCTGCCGCCGCCGGGTCGGACTCGGTGCGGCGGAAGCGCACCGCGGTCTGGCGGATGCGCTCGATGCGCTCGCGCGTCGCAGCGCCGACCTGCTCGGAGATTACGTCGCCGAGGAGCCGTCCGAGCAGCCGGCGGTCTTCGCGCAGCAGCTCTTCCTTGTCATCTAGAACTTCTCCACCCAAGGGCGCAACTCCAGTTCCCAGGACCAGGCACTGCGGTGCTGGCGATAGACCTGAAGGTAGCTCTTCGCGATCTCATCCGGCAATAACATTCCGTCGTCGCCCCGTTCGGGGGCGCGCTGATCGTTTTGGGTGCGTATGCCGCCATCAATGACAAAGTGAGCGACATGGATGTTTTTTGGCGCCAGCTCGCGCGCCATGCTCTGCGCCAGGCCGCGCAGCGCGAACTTGCCCATCGCGAACGGCGCCGACTGGGCGTAGCCCTTGATGCTGGCCGAGGCGCCGGTGAAGAAGATCGCGCCCGAGCCTCGCGGCAGCATCCGCTTCGCCGCGGCCTGCGCGACGAGGAAGCCGGCGAAAGCGGAGACCTCGAGGGTCTTCTTCACCTCTTCGGGCTTCAGATCGACGAAAGGGCCGCGCACCCGATAGCTCGCGTTGTAGACGACGAGGTCGGGAACGCCCCACTTGGCCTCCACTGCCTTGAAGCTGTCCTCCACCTGGGAGGCATCCGTGGCATCGCAGCGCAGCGCAAGGGCCGGCAGGGCCGCAAGTTTTTCCGGGTTTCGCGCCGCCAGCGCGACGCGGAAGCCTTCCTTCTCCAGCAGCCGCGCGAGCGAAGCGCTCAATCCGCTGCCGGCACCGACGATCAAAGCGGTCTCCATTCGCGTACCATCCTAGCGCATGAAGATCGTAACCACGGCGCTTGTCTTCCTGGTGGTGGCCTGGCTGGGCCTGTGGGTCTCCAACACAGGCATCCTCGTCTATTCCGAAGCCAACCTCGCCGTGATGCGGGACTGCCGCTATTTCATCGGCGTCTCGGTGGTGAAGCGCCTGGCGCCCCTCGCCGATCGCTGCGAAGTCCTACGAAAGGTAGGCAGCTGACATGCCCTCCCCCGTCACCGGCGGCTGCCTCTGCGGTGCCATCCGCTACACCATCTCGGCGCCTGTCAGCGCGCTGCGCGCGTGCCATTGCAAGAACTGCCAGAAGTCCTCCGGCGCCGGCGGCACGGTCAACGCCGTAGTGCAGGAAGCCGACTTCAAGATAACCAAGGGCGAGACGAAGCACTACGACGACTCCGCCACGCAGAGCGGCCGCACGCTCAGCCGGCACTTCTGCGCCACCTGCGGCTCGCCGATCTACAGCCACCGCAACCCGCGGCCGGGCTTCGTCGTGGTGCGCGCCGGCTCGCTCGACGACTCGAGCGGCATGAAGATCACCGGCAACATCTGGACGGCGACCGCGCGGCCCTGGTCGCACATCGATCCGGCGACCGAGCGCCATCCGGGCAACATGCCGCCGCCGCCGGCGAAGGCCTAGCCCAGCGCCGCCAGCCAGCGCCCGACCGCTTCTCCTACCTCCCGGTCAACGTCGGCATCGGTGCGGCCGGAGGACCGCAGGACGTGGAAGGAATGATCCGCTCCTTCGATCCAGTGCATCGTCCAGGGCGCCTGGACGTTCTTTAAAGTAATTTGCATCAAATCCTGGCGGCATAGCGCATCGCGCGTGCCGTTCAAACACAGCACCGGGCAGCGGATCTGGGGCAGGTGCGCGTCGCGCAGCTTCTCCGGCTGCCCCGCCGGGTGCAGCGGATAGGCGGCAAGCAGCAGCCCGTCGCACTCCAAGCCCTCGGCGGCGAGCATCGAGGCCACCCGGCCGCCCATCGAACGCCCGCCGATGATCAAGCGTTTTGATTTCTTGATGTTTTCGGCAAAGCTCTTCTTCAGGACCGGCATCGGGTCGATGCGCTTCGATCCCGCCTCCCGATACGGAAAATTGAAGCGAATCACTTCCACGCCGTGCGCCTCTACCGCGGCGGCGAGGCGCAGCATCGACTTGTCGTCCTTGTGCCCGCCGGCGCCGTGGGCGCAGACGAACACCGCTTCGCGATTTTCCATAGTACGCTGCGATTTTACGGGGAGAGCAGCATGAGCCAGCTCAAGCGAAGAGACATCCTGAAGGTCGGGGCGATCGGCGCGGCGGGGGCCGCTCTGGGCTTCCCGGGCATCATCCGCGCGCAGCCGAAGGAAATCGTCCTCCTGGGCCTGTGGGACCAGACCGGCGCGTTTGCCGACGTCGGGCCGCTCAACGACCGCGGCATGAAGATGGCGCTCGAGGAGCGCGGCATGAAGATCCTCGGCAAGCCGATCAAGTACATCACGCGCGACGGCGGCACGCAGGCCGGCACCTCCACCCGGCGCACCGAAGAGGCGGTCGACGCCGAAGGCGCGAAGTTCGTCATCGGCCCCTGGTCCTCGGGCGTCGCGCTCGCGGTCTCCGAGGTGGCCAAGCGCAAGAAGGTGGTGCACCTCTTCAGCGGCGGCACCGAGGACATCTCGGGCTCGCGCTGCCACCGCTACTCGTTCCAGTGGGCGGCGAGCCCCTACACCGCGGCGAAGACCGTGGTCGACAACTTCATGAAGGCCAATCCCAAGGCGAAGCGCTGGCACCTGCTGGTCGCGGACTACGCTTTCGGCTGGTCGCTGGAGAAGTACATCAAGGAGGTCGGCAAGGCGCACGGCATCGAGTTCGTCGGCGCCGACCGCCATCCGCTGGGCGAGCGCGAGTTCTCCAACTACGTGCAGAAGGCCGCGGCCAACCGGCCCGACGTGGTGGTGATGATCAACTTCGGCGGCGATGCGGTCGCCGGCGCGCGCGAGATCTTCAACTTCGGCCTGACGCCGAAGGTGCCGCTCATCATGAGCTGGTCCTCCGGCGTGGAAGAGCTGGTGCAGCTCGCCCCCGAGATCCGCGACAACCTGTGGGTCGGCACCAACTTCTACTACACGGCGGACACGCCGGCGGCTAAGACCTTCGTCAAGAACTACCAGGCGCAGTACAAGCTGCCGCCGGGCTACGCCCCTTCCGCCGCCTACTCGATGACGCGCATGCTGCTCGCCGGCTTCGACAAGGCGAAGTCCGACGACGTGCAGGCGGTGGTCAAGGCGCTCGAAGGCCTGGAGATGAACGACATCGTCGGGCCGATGAAGGTGGACGGCACGACGCACCAGACGCTGCGGCCGTACTTCTTCCTGCGCTGCAAGCCGAAGTCGGCGATGAAGCACGAGCTCGACTTTGCGGACGTGGTGGCCACCGGAAACGCGCCGCTGCCGAAGGAATACGCCGCCTGCAAAGACATCGGCAGCTTCTGAACGGCAGCGCCTGAACCTCCTCCTCGGTCAGATCCTTAACGGGATCGCGACGGGCATGCTGTATGCCCTGATGGGGCTCGGCCTGTCGCTCATCACCGGGATCCTCAATATCCCGAACTTCGCCCACGGCGCGCTGTTCGCCGTGGGCGCGTACCTGCTGGTTTCCACAGTCAATCTTTTTGGCAATTTCTGGGTCGGGCTGGTCCTCGCGCCGGTCGGCGTCGCGCTCCTCGGGCTGCTGATCGAGTACGTCGGGATCCGGCGGCTCTACAAGGCGGGACACGACTACCAGCTGCTGTTCACCTTCGGCCTGTCGCTGATCCTCGCCGAGGGAATCATCATCATCTGGGGGCCGGTTGGCATCAGCCACCTGCCGCCGGCGATCCTGCGCGGCGGCGTCGACCTCGGCTTCACCTTCTACCCGAAGTACCGCCTGTTCGTGATGGTGCTCGCCGGGCTGCTGGTGCTCGCCACCTGGCTGTTTCTCGAGAAGACGCGCTACGGCGCGATCATGCGCGCCGGCATCGAGAACAAGGAGATGGTGTCGCTGCTGGGCATCGACATCCACTGGCTGTTCACCATCGCCTTCGCGCTCGGCGCCTACCTCGCCGGCATTGCGGGCGCGCTCACCGCGCCGATCCGCGGCTTGTCGCCAGGGATGGGCGTGGACATGCTCGGCATCGCGTTCGTGGTGGTGGCGCTGGGCGGCCTGGGCAACCTGCTCGGCGCGATCGCCGCCGGCCTCCTCATCGGCGTGGCGCAGGCGCTCGTCGCAGCCTACTGGACCGAAGCGTCCACCGCGGTCATCTACGCGGTGATGGCGCTGGTGCTCCTCGTCAGGCCGCAGGGCCTGTTCGGCATCCGATGAAAAAGTCGACGATCCTGATTCTGCTTTCGATTGTCCTGCTGCCGTTCATCGTCCGCCCGGCCATCGCTTCCGAGATCTGGATCTTCGCCATCTTCGGCCTCGGGTTGAATCTGCTCCTCGGTTACACGGGGTTATTGAGCTTTGGACAATCCACCTTCTTCGGCTCGGCCGCGTACGTCGCCGGCTGGCTGCTCAAGCACTACGCCATCAACGTGTTCTTCGCCCTGGGCATCGGCGTCGGCGTGGGCGCGCTGTCCGCGCTGCTGGTCGGCTATCTCTGCGTGCAGCGCTCGGGCCTGTACTTCATCATGCTCACTTTCGCGCTGAACCAGCTGTTCTACTTCAGCGCCTACCAGTGGACCAGCGTCACCGGCGGCGAGGACGGCATGCCGGGGGTTCCCCGCCCGGAGTTTCTCGGCGTGGATTTCAAGAATCCGCTCAACTACTACGCCTTTGTCTCGCTGGTGTTTCTGTTTTTCCTGTACTTGATGAAGCGAATCGTCGAGTCGCCGCTCGGCAAGATCCTGGTGGCGATCCGCGAGAACGAAGTGCGCGCCGGGGCGGTGGGCTACAACGTGCCGCGCTTCAAGCTGCTCGCCTTCGTCATCGGCGGCGCCTTTTCCGGCGCCGCCGGCGTGCTCTACGCCATGCTGTTCGGCATCGTGCCGCTGGAGTCGATCAGCTTCGTCACCTCCGGCAACGTGGTGTTCGCCACGCTGATCGGCGGCTCGGGCTCGCTCTACGGGCCGATCATCGGCTCGTTCGTCTTCATCTGGCTGTCGGAATCGGTGAGCACGCTGTGGGCGCGCTGGCCGCTGCTCCTCGGCCTGGCGTTCGTGATGGTGGTGATGTTCTTCAGAGGTGGAGTGGTCGAGGCCTGGCACCGATTGGTTTTGAAAGTAAATGCTTTTAGAAACTAAAAACATCACCAAGTCGTTCGGCGCCCTCACCGCCGTCAACGGCGTGAGCCTCGGCATCGAGGCCGGCTCGCTGCATTCCATCATCGGGCCCAACGGCGCGGGCAAGACCACCCTCTTCAACCTGCTGACCGGCACGTTTGCGCCTACGTCCGGGAGAATCCTCTTCGATCAGAAGGACATCACCGGCACGCCCGCGCACCGCGTCGCCCACCTCGGGCTCGCGCGCTCCTACCAGAGGACGAGCGTGTTTCCCGCCCTTTCGCTCCTCGACAACGTCTGGACCGCGGCCTTCGCCACCGGGCGTTCCTGGAAGGGGCTGCTCTACAAAAACACGAATCAATACCCCGAGGCGACCGAACGCGCACGGCAAGCGCTGGCGGATGTCGGCCTGGCGGAGAAGGCGGCGGCGCCGGCGCGCGAGATCTCGCACGGCGAACAGCGCCAGCTCGAGCTCGCCATCGCGCTTGCCGCCGCGCCGCGCGTGCTGCTGCTGGACGAGCCGGCCGCGGGGCTGTCGCCCGACGAGACGCGCAAGATGGTCTCGCTGGTGCGCACGCTGAAGGACCGCTACACGATCGTGCTGATCGAGCACAAGATCGACATCATCATGAGCGTCTCGGACCGCATCTCGGTCATGCACTTCGGCAGCCTGATCGCCGAGGGCACGCCGGGGGAGATCCAGCGCAATCCGGAGGTGCGGCGCGCCTACCTGGGCGGGGTGGCGGCGTGATCCTCGAAGTAAGCGGCATCCATACCTTTTACGGGCTCGGCCACATCCTCCACGGGCTTTCCCTTCATGTAAGCGAAGGCGAAGTGGTGGCGCTGCTGGGAAGGAACGGCGCGGGGAAGACGACCACCCTGCGCTCGGTCACCGGGCTCACCCCGCCGCGCTCGGGCGAGATCCGCTACAAGGGCGAAAGCATCGCCGGCCTCGACGCCCACAGGATCAGCCGCAAGGGCATCGCGCTGGTGCCGGAAACCCGGGATATTTTCAGTTTTCTGAATGTAAAAGAGAATCTTGCCATCGCGCAGCGCAAGAGCTCGCGCTGGCAGATGGCGATGGTGCTCGAGCGCTTTCCCAGCCTGCAGGCGAGGATGAAAAACAAGGGGCACGAGCTCTCCGGCGGCGAGCAGCAGATGCTCGCCATCGCGCGCGCCCTCCTGACGGGTCCCGACCTCCTGCTGCTGGACGAGCCCTCGCAGGGCCTCGCGCCCCTGATCGTCGACGCGGTGATGGGAACCATCCGCGCGCTCAAGCAGGAGCGCGTCAGCATGCTGCTGGTCGAGCAGAACGCCGAGATGGCCCTGCAGCTCGCCGACCGCGTCTACATCATCGATCACGGCACGGTCGTCTTCGAGGGCACCCCTGCCCAGCTTCGCGCCAACACCCAGGTGACCGCTACATACCTCGGCGTCGGCGGCTAGTATCATTCGAAAACTATGGCCGAACTGCCTCAGTCACCCCAACTAGTGGATCCCCACGACCCGGTAATGACCGGGGAGAACTCCTTCATCCGCCTGTCCAACGACGGCGGCAAGACGCTCACCGAGCGCATCAGCCACTGGCGCGTGCTCTGGTCGCCCGCCGGGCAGGGGCATGCCCTGTTTATTGAGTCTTCTTTAATTAAAACTACAAAAATCTATTCGGACAATCCGGGCGTTGCGCGCTTTCTGCAGCGCACGATCGAGGTCATGCTGCACAAGCCGTTCGCCGACGAGTCGCTGCCGGTGATCGACGCCACGTTCGAGCGCGGCGGCGACTCGCTCAGCACCGTGTACGAGCGCTGCACCTCGACGCGCGACGACATCCTCATGACCTGGTGGGACCTGATGCCGCCGTTCGTGCTCACCATGCCGCCGGGCGCGATGGGCCGGCCGCTCGGCGTCTACAGCACCTTCGTGCCCGCGCGCGCCGCGCAGCTCTCCATCAACGGCGAAGCCGGGACCGGCAAGGTGTTCCCGCAGGAGCGCGGCGGACGGGCCTCGTCGAGCTGCGTGCTGGCGTGGTCGGAAACCTGGGTGAAGCCCAAGGCCTGACGCGATGGCGGTCCTGCGCATCGCCAAGATGGGCAACCCGATCCTGATGCAGGTCGCTGCGCCGGTCGAGGATCCGACCGCAGCCGAGATCCGCCGGCTCGCCGCCGACATGCAGGAGACGCTGGAGGACATCGGCGCGAGCGGCCTCGCCGCGAACCAGGTGTTCGTCGCGAAGCGCGTCGTGGTCTACCGCATCATCGCCGCGCGCATCCCCGCCGGCTCCGGCCTCGAGCCGCGGCCCTGGACCGTGATGGTGAATCCGGTGATCACGCCGAAGGCACCGGGCAAGACTCCCGTCTGGGAACGCTGCCTCTCCGTTCCCGGCCTTCACGGCAAGGTCCCGCGCTACCTCCACATCGAGATTTCGTATTCTGATTTGAACGGAAAAAAGCATACGCATGAGGCGCGCAGCTCATGGGCCGCGCTGCTGCAGCACGAGTGCGACCACCTCGACGGCATCGTCTATCCGATGCGCATGGCCGACATGAGCCTGCTCGCTTACAACGACGAGCCCGGGCCGCTGGCAAAAGAGGTTTTCGCGAACGCGAAGGACATCGACCCGCTGTTCATCGACCTGGTGGAGCGCTGGCCCGGACGCGAGCGCTGGTTCCAGCAAGCAGACAACCAATAGTTACGGCAACTAGCGCCTAGTTGGCGACGGTGGCGCCCGAGGAGGTCACCACCTTGGCCCACTTGTCGGTCTCGGCCTTGATCACCTTGCCGAAGTCCTCGGGCGTGCCCTTGATCGGCTTGCCGCCAAGCTCGGCCAGGCGCTCGATCATCTTCGGGTCGGACAGCGCGCGGTTCACTTCGGCGTTGACCTTCTCGATCACGTCGCGCGGCGTGCCCTTCGGCATGCCGATGCCGAACCACGCCGTCGCCTCGTAGCCCTTCACCGTCTCGCCGACGGTCGGGATGCCGGGCAGCGAAGGCTCGCGCCCTTCGGAGGTCACCGCGATGGCGCGGATCTTCCCGCCCTTGATGTGGCCGATCGACGAAGGCAGGTTGTCGAACAGGACATGCACCTGGCCGGACATCAGGTCGGTGAGCGCCGGGCCGGCGCCCTTGTAGGGCACGTGCAGCATCTTGCAGCCGGTCATCGACATGAACAGCTCGCCCGACAGGTGCACGGAGGTGCCGCTGCCCGAGGAGGCCATGTTGATCTTGTCGGGGTTCTTCTTGCAGTGGTCGATGAACTCGGCCACCGTCTTCGCCGGGAACGAGGGCGTCACTTCCATCACGTTGGGCGCGCGAATCAGGCCCGCCACCGGCATGATGTCGGTGAGGAAGTTGAACGGCAGGTTCTTGTAGAGCGTGGTGTTGATGCCGTTCGCCGGGTTGACGAGCAGCATGGTGTAGCCGTCGGGCGCCGACTTGACCACGTAGTCCACGCCGACGTTGTTGCCGCCGCCGGGCTTGTTCTCGATCACGAACGGCTGGCCCATCTTCTCGGACAGCCAGCCGGCGATGATGCGCGCCAGCACGTCGGTGGTGCCCGCGGGCGGGTACGGCACCACCCATTTCACCGGGTGGGACGGATAGGTTTGCGCGGAAACTGCTCCGGCAAAGAAAAGCAGTGCGATTGCTGCGACGCGTTTCATGTGATTCCTCCCTGGCGGCATGGTAGCCGACTAGCTTGCGCGGCGCTGGATGTCCATCAGCAGCGCCTGCAGGATGTCGATCTCCGCCGGCTTGACGAGGTGGTGCTCGAAGCCGGCGGCGCGCACGCGGCGGCGATCCTCCTCCTGGCCCCAGCCGGTGAGCGCGACCAGCGCAGGGCGCCGGCCGGGATAGCAGGCGCGCAGGGTGCGCGCCACCTCGTAGCCGTCCATTCCCGGCATGCCGATGTCGAGCAGCACCACCGCCGGGTCGCTGGCGTGGAACGCGTCGAGCGCCTCGGCGCCGTCGTGCGCCACCCGCACCTCGGCGCCCAGCACCTCGAGGATCATGCCGAGGCTCGCCGCCGCATCGCGATTGTCGTCGACCACCAGGATGCGCATGGGCGAGAGCAGGCTGGTCGGCTGCGGCCGCGCCGCGATGGCCTGCGGCGCGCCCGCGGCGAGCGGCAGGCGCACGATGAACTCGCTGCCCTTGCCCGGGCCTTCGCTGCGCGCCTCGATCGAGCCGCCGTGCATCTGCGCCAGGCTGCGGGACAGCGTGAGGCCGATGCCCAGGCCGCCCTGGCCGCGCGCGTCGGTGCGGCCCTCGCGGCTGAACATCTCGAAGATGCGCGCCAGGTTCTCCGGCGCGATGCCCGAGCCGTTGTCGCGCACGCTGATCTCGGCCATCGCGCCCTCGCGCCGCGCGCTGAGGCGGATCGCGCCGCCGTCGGGGGTGTACTTGGCGGCGTTGTTGAGCAGGTTGGAGAGGATCTGCGCGAGGCGCACCGGGTCGCCCTCCAGCCATAGCGGCCCGCCGCCCAGCGAAACGTCGAGCCGGTGCCGCGCCGCCTGGACCAGCGGCTCGCTGGTCTCCACGGCGTTGCGCACCACCAGCGACAGCTCGACGCGCTCGCGCCGCAGCTCGAAGGTGCCGCGCGTGATGCGCGACATCTCGAGCAGGTCGTCGACCAGGCGCACCAGGTGGTTCACCTGGCGCTCCATGATCGCGCGCGCGGGCGCGCTGTCGCCGCCCATTCCCATCAGGTGCAGCGCGTTGCGCAGCGGAGCGAGCGGGTTGCGCAGCTCGTGCGACAGGGTGGCGAGGAATTCGTCCTTGCGCTGGTCGGCCGCGCGCAGCGCCTCGCGGCTCTCCTCGATCGCCTTGCGCGCGAGAACCTGCTGCGAGATGTCGCGGAAATAGGCGACCACGCCGTTGCGCCCGTCGGGCAGCGGGATGCGGTCCACGCGCCACTCGTAGTACTCGGTAACGCCGCGGTCAGCGCGCAGCTCCGCCATTTCGTGCGTGATGTAGGGCTCGCCGGTCTCGAGCGTGTGGCGGAAGATGCGCACCACCTCGTCGGCGTACTTCTTCTCCCACAGGATGTGGATGATCTCGTCGAAATCGCGGCCGATGACGCCGCCCGGGATGTCGCCGAATACCGGGCGCGCCACCGGGTTGACCTCGCGGATGCGGAAGTCGGCGTCGACCAGGTACACGCCGAGCGGCGCCTGGTCGAGCAGGGTCTTGAACTGCGCGCTGCTGTAGCGCAGCGCCTCGAGCGAATTGCGGCGCACCTCGGCCGACTGCAGCAGCGAGCCGGCGCGCACCAGCAGCTCGCGCGCGCTGAAAGGCTTCACCAGGTAGTCGTCGGCGCCGCGGTTCACGCCCTCGAGGCGCGCCTCTTCGCCGGCGCGCGCCGACAGCAGCAGCACGGGCACGTCGCGCAGCGCGGCGTCGGCGCGCAGCTCGCCGATCAGGCCGAAGCCGTCGAGGTGCGGCATCATCACGTCGGAGACGATGAGATCAGGCCGCCGCTCGCGCGCCGCCTCGATCGCCTCGCGGCCGTCGGACACGGTGCGCACCTCGTAGTGCTCGGCGAGCAGGCGCCGCGCATAATCGCGCAGGTCGGCGTTGTCGTCGGCCACCAGGACGTAGGCGGCGTTCGCCGGCGCCGCCGTGGCCGCAGGCGCGGCGCCCGGCAGCCAGCCCAGCGCTTCGCTTACATAAGCCTCGGCGCGCACGCCGGCCGGCGACGGCACGAGTCCGGCGACGCGCTCCGCCGGCAGGTGGCCGCTGCCTAGCGGCATCTCGACGGTAAAGATGGTGCCCTTACCCGGCGCGCTCTGCACGCCGATCGAGCCGCCGTGCAGCTTCACCAGCTCCTGCACCAGGGCGAGGCCGATGCCGCTGCCCTCGTGGCTGCGGCCGCGCGTGCCCTCGACGCGGTGGAAGCGCTCGAACAGGCGCGGCATGGCCTCCGGCGGAATGCCGCTGCCGCTGTCGCGCACGGTCAGGCGCAGGCGCTCGCCGTCCGCCGCCAGGCGCACTTCGATCCCGCCCTCGAGCGTGAACTTGAACGCGTTGGAGACGAGGTTGAGGACGATCTTCTCCCACATCTCGCGGTCGACGTAGGCCGGCACGGCGAGCGGCGGGCAGTCGACCTTCAGCTCGAGCCCGGCCCTCTCGCAGGCTGCGCGGAAGTTGCTCGCCAGCTCGCCGGTCAGCGCCGCAAGGTCGGTCGGCTGGAAGGAGGCCTGGGCGCGGCCCGCCTCGATGCGGGAAAAATCGAGCAGCGTGTTGACCAGCTTGAGCAGCCGCTGGCCGTTGCGGTGCACCGTGCCGAGAAGCTCGCGGTCCCCGCCGCCGGACTCCCGGGCGAGCAGCTCCTCCAGCGGCCCGAGCATGAGCGTGAGCGGCGTGCGGAACTCGTGGCTGACGTTGCTGAAGAACGTGGTCTTCGCGCGGTCGATCTCGGCGAGCGCTTCGGCGCGCCGGCGCTCCTCCTCGTAGGCCTGCGCGTTGGCGATCGCGGTGGCGAGCTGGGCGGCGGCCAGATCGAGGAACGAGGCGTACTGCTCGTCGAAAGGCCGCATCGGCATCACGCCGACGACCAGCTTGCCGGCGGGGATCGGCAGCTCCTTCACGAGCTGCGGCTGCGCGGCGGCGAGCGCGGCCTGCGCACCCGGGGTGCTGGCCTGCAGCTCGTCGTTCAGGTAGGCGAGCGCAAACGAAATGTCCTGCGGCTTCGCGGCGATCGTCTCCATGGCGAGCACGCAGGCCTCGCGCGCGGTGCGCGCGGCGGCGTTGCGCGCCGCGAGGTCGCGCAGCAGGGCGAGGCGCCGCTCGCCCACCACGCGGCCCGTCGTCTCGGCGACGATGCAGAAGATGCCGCCAACCGCGCCCGACTCGTCGCGCACCGGGTCGTAGGAAACGTCGAAGAAGGTCTCCTCGGGGAAGCCGTGGCGCTCCATGACGAACAGGAGGTCCCGGGCCCAGAACGCCTCGCCGGTCTTCAGCACGCCCTCGAACAGCGGACCCAGCGCGTCGTCCCAGATGTCGCTCCACGCCTGGCGCGCCGGCTGCCCGAGCGCCCATGGGTGCTTCGCCCCGTATACCGGCCGATAGGCGTCGTTGTAGACCGTGACCAGATCGGGGCCCCAGAAGAGCACGAGCTGCGCCTTCGAAGGCAGCAGGATGCTGACAGCGCTGCGCAAGCTTTGCGGCCAGCGTTCCACCGGGCCGAGCGCGGTCTTCGACCAGTCGAACGCGCGCATGCGCTCGCCCATCTCGCCGCCGCCGGCAAGGAAATCGTAGGAGAGGGGCGCCTTCTTTCGGGGCATGCCGCGAGCCTACTATGCAGCCCCCATAGTTGGGCTACTACAGGCTGTCGTTGTGGTTCGACAAACCCTCTTGGAGAAGGCGCCGCGGCCGTGCGACCATCCGCTGCCAATTTTCGGAGACCGCCCTATGCAAGCCAGTCTGCGCCCCTTCCTCGCCTTCTTCCTGGCCGCCGCCAGCGCCCTGTCGTTCGCGCAGGCCCAGAAGGCCCCCGCCTACGAGCCGTCGGTCGGGCAGGAAGGCAAGGACGTCGTCTGGGTGCCGACCCCGCAGGCCCTGGTCGACAAGATGCTCGACATGGCCAAAGTGACCCCCGCCGACTACCTCATGGACCTCGGCTCGGGCGACGGCCGCACCGTGATTACCGCCGCCAAGCGCGGCGTGCGCGCCTTCGGCATCGAGTACAACCCGGACATGGTGGCGCTCTCCAAGCGCGCCGCGGAGAAGGAAGGCGTGACCTCGCGCGCCACGTTCGTGAAGGCGGATCTCTTCGAGACCGATCTGTCGAAGGCCACCGTCATCACCATGTTCCTGCTGCCCGACATCAACCTCAAGCTGCGGCCGAAGATCCTCAACCTGAAGCCGGGCACGCGCATCGTGTCGAACACCTTCACCATGGGCGACTGGAAGCCCGACGAGACCGCCACCGTGGACAACGGCTGCAACACCTCCTGGTGCACCGCGCTCTTCTGGATCGTGCCGGCCAAGGTCGCCGGCACCTACAAGATCCCGCAGGGCGACCTGACGCTCAAGCAGGAGTTCCAGATGCTCTCCGGCACGCTGCGCACCGAAGGCAAGACCGTCGTCGTGCAGGGCAAGGTGCGCGGCGAGGACGTCAGCGTCACCGCCGCCGGCCGCGAGTACAAGGGCCGCATGAACGGCAAGCAGCTCGAGCTGAAGTAGCCAGGAATCACGATTTCCCCTACAGGCGAATGCGGGCCTGTCGACTGACCCGGTGAGCGCGCCCTGAGAGCATTGGGCGCATGGCAAAACCAAAACCTGCAAGAAGCAAGACCGGTTCTTCCTCCAGATCCAGCTCCCGCTCCACAGTAAGCGGCCCTGCCCGCAAGGGTGGCGGCAAGTTCGCGGACGCGGCGGCGGCGAAGATGGCGGCAGCCGAGGCGCTCGCCGCGGCGATGCCGTACAACGAGAACAAGGAAAACGAGCACGGTGATCTCGCCACCGAGCCGCAGCCGGGCAAGACGGTCGAGCCGAAGAATCCCTCCGCGACCGGCAGCACCCTCAGCGAATCGAACGTTTCCGAGAAGACCAGAAAGCTCAATCCGCTGCGCGCAGACGGCGGCGGGCATGTGCTCACGACCAACCTGGGCGTGCCGCTCGCCGACAACCAGAATTCGCTCAAGGCCGGCCTGCGCGGGCCGACGCTCATGGAGGACTTCATCCTCCGCGAGAAGATCACCCATTTCGACCACGAGCGCATCCCGGAGCGCATCGTGCATGCCCGGGGCTCGGGCGCCCACGGTTTCTTCGAGACGTATAAATCCCTAAAAAAATATACGAAGGCATCGATATTCGCCGAAGCGGGCAAGAAGACACCTGTCTTCGTGCGCTTCTCGACTGTGGCCGGCGAGCGCGGCTCGACCGACACGGCGCGCGACGTGCGCGGCTTCGCCACCAAGTTCTACACCGACGAGGGCAACTGGGACCTGGTGGGCAACAACATCCCGATTTTCTTCATCCAGGACGCGATGAAGTTCCCGGACCTGGTGCACGCGGTGAAGCCCGAGCCGCACCACGCCATGCCGCAGGCGGCAAGCGCGCACGACACGTTCTGGGATTTCGTCAGCCTGATGCCCGAGAGCACCCACATGCTGATGTGGGTGATGTCCGACCGCGCCATCCCGCGCAGCTTCCGCATGATGCAGGGCTTCGGCGTGCACACCTTCCGCCTGGTCAACGTGCAGGGCGAGTCGGTGTTCGTCAAGTTCCACTGGAACCCGGTGCTCGGCACGCACTCGCTCACCTGGGACGAGGCGGTGAAGATCTCCGGTGCCGATTCCGACTTCCACCGCCGCGACCTGTGGGAGGCGATCGAGTCGGGCAACTACCCGGAGTGGGAGCTCGGCATGCAGATCTTCACCGAGGCGCAGGCCGACAAGTTCAGCTTCGACGTGCTCGACCCGACCAAGATCGTGCCCGAGGAGCTGGTCAAGGTGATGCCGGTCGGGCGCATGGTGCTCAACCGCAACCCGGACAACTTCTTCGCGGAGACCGAGCAGGTGGCCTTCGGCGCCGGGCACATCGTGCCGGGCCTGGACTTCTCGAACGACCCGCTGCTCGCCGGGCGCATCCACTCGTACACCGACACGCAGATCTCGCGCCTCGGCGGGCCGAATTTCCACGAGATCCCGATCAACGCACCCGTCGCGCCCGCGCACAACAACCAGCGCGACGCCATGCACCGGCAGACGATCAACCGCGGCCGCGTCGCCTACGAGCCCAACTCGCTCGGCGGAGGCTGTCCGTTCCAAGCCGGGATGAAGGGCGGCTTCACCTCGTTCCCCGATCCGCGGCCCGAGGACAAGGTGCGCGGCAAGCCGGAGAAGTTCGCCGACCACTACAGCCAGGCGACGCTGTTCTTCAACAGCCAGAGCGCGGTGGAGAAGGCGCACATCATCGCCGCGTTCCGCTTCGAGCTGACCAAGGTCCAGGTCGCCGCGATCCGCAGCCGCGTGGTGTCGATGCTCGCCAACGTCGCCGACGAGCTTGCGCAGGGGGTGGCGGAAGGCTTGGGCATCGAGGTTCCGGAACCTATGCCCAAGGTTCTTTCACGCACTGCAAAACCTGAAGTCACAACTTCGAAATTCCTTTCCCTGCTGGCCCGGCCGGGAGACGGCGGCATCCGCACGCGGCGCATCGCCATCCTGGTCGCCGACGGCGTCGACGGCGAGGCCGCGACGACGCTGCATGCAGGCCTGCTGAAGGCTGGTGCGGTGCCGCGCTTCGTGGGCGCGCGCCTCGGCCAGGTCAAGACGCAGCAGGGCGAAGCGCTCGAGGTCGAGGTCACCCTGGAAACCGGACCTTCGGTGCTCTACGACGCGGTCGCGGTTCCCGGCGGCGACGACGCGGTGAAGCAGCTTTCCATCTCCGGCCACGCGCAGGAATTCATCAAGGATGCGTACCGGCACTGCAAGCCGATCCTCGCCGTAGGCGCGGGCGATGCGCTGCTCGATGCGTGCGGCGCATCGCAGAACACCACCGACGGTGAGGCCGATCCCGGCATCCTCACCTTCCAGGAAGGCGAAGCACGCGAGGCGCTGCGCGCGTTCATCGCGGCCATCGCCAAGCACCGCCACTTCACGCGCGAGGTCGATCCGCCGCTGGTCTAGGCCCGGATACGGCTACTTCTCCATCGCGATCTTGGTGTAGTCCTGGAACCAGGACTGCGCCTGCACGAAGCCCTTCACTTTCTTCGAGAACATGACGGGGTTCTTGTCGTGCACGACGAACAGGAACGGCGCTTCGTCGACGATCAGCTGGTGCGCCTGCGTAGTGCCGCGGTCGAGCTCGCTCGGCACGCTGCTGGTTTCGATGCGCCCGAGGATGCGGTCGTAGGCTTCGCTCCTGAAGTGCCCCCAGTTCGCGCCGTTCGGCCCGCCGTTGGCGGAGAGCAGGTAGCGCGCCATGGTGGCGATGTCGATCGACGGGCTGGAGATGTTGAGGCCGTCGACGCCGCGCGAGTCGCGCCCCGGCGCGCCGCCGCGCCAGGCGTTGAGCACCAGGCCCCACTCCACCACCTCGAAGCTGACCTCGAAGCCGCAGGCGGCGACCTGCTGCTGCAAGAGCTCGTTCATCGGCAGCGGCTGCATCTGTCCCGAGCCCGAGGTGGAGATCATCACCTTCACCGGGATCTTCTTCTCGCCGTAGCCGGCCTCGGCCAGCAGCTTCTTGGCGCGCGGCACGTCGAGCTTGTACTGCTGCGCCGGCTTGCCGAAATTCGGGTGCTTGGCCGAGAAGAAGCCGATCGAGGGCTCGGCGGTGCCGCCGACCAGCGTCACCACCTCGTCGCGATTGACGCAGTAGTTGAGCGCCTGGCGCACGCGCTGGTCGCTGAACGGCGGCTTGGTGGTGTTGAGGAACCAGGGCCAGTAGTGCGGATAGGTGTTGGTCGAGAGCACATAGCCGGCGGACTTGAGGCTGGCGATGGCGTCGGGCGCCGGCGCCTCGATCCAGTCCACCTGCCCCGCGCGCAGCGCCGCGGTGCGCGTGTTCGGCTCGGGAATCGGCAGCAGGACGATCTTGTCCAGCTTCGGCACGCGCGTCTTGTCCCAGTAGGCGGCGTTCTTCTCCAGCTCCGCGCTCTGCCGCGGCGTCCAGCGCGCCAGCTTGAACGGTCCGGTGCCCGCGGGCGCCTTGGCGTACTCCGCCCAGCTGCCCGCCTTTTCCCAGCCGGCCTGGCTGGTCATCAGCGGCCACACCATCAGCATCGGGAAGTAAGACAGCGGGCGCACCGTGGTCACGCTCACCGTGAAGTCATCCAGCCTGGCGTACGACTTCATGTACGGGTTGCGGGCGCGCGTCAGGCCCGCCGCCTGCGGCTCGTACTGCTTCGACTTGTCGTTCAGGTAGCGTTCCATGTTCCAGATGAACGCGTCGGCGTTGAACGGCGAGCCGTCGTGGAACTTCACGTCCTTGCGCAGCGTGAAGATCCAGGTTGTCGGGTCCTTCGGGTCCTGCTTCCACGCCGTGGCGAGGCCCGGCCTGAGCCCGGCCGGCGCGTCGCCCTTCGACAGGTCCCACAGGATCAGGCTCTCGAACACCGGGTAGCCGAGGAAGCGCATCCCCTCGAAGCCGTTGTTCGGCATGCCGGTAGTGGTGGGAATGTCGCCGGCCGTCATCCCGATGCGCAGCGTTCCCTGGGCGTGGACGGCGAAGGAGCAGACGAGAAGTATCGCGAGAGCGAAGCGACGCATGGCAACCTCCCTGAAAGGTTTGCCTGTCCAAACGCAAACCCTGTGCCATGCGATTCCGCGGGATTTACCGCCTAAAACCGCCCCAATTCGGCGCGCCGCCGGCGCGCCCGCACCACGATCGGGCCGCGCCGGCTCACTCCAGCTTCACGCCCTTGTCGCGGATGATCTTGCCGTAGCGCGCGGCGTCGGCGTCGATCAGCTTCTGCAGCTCGGCCGGCGTGGTGCTCTGCGGCACCGCGCCCTGCCCGATCAGCTTCTCGCGCACGTCGGGCGCGGCGACGGCCGCCTTCACGTCGGCGGCGAGCCGGTCGATGACCGGCTGCGGCGTTCCGGCCGGCGCGAGCAGCGCGATCCATGAGCCGGACTCGCCGCCCTTGACGCCCGCTTCGGCGATGGTCGGCACCTCGGGCAGCGCGGGATTGCGATTCGCGTGCGTGACGGCGAGGCCCTTGAGCCGGCCCGCCTTGATGTGGCCGGAGCCCTCGAGGACGGAAGCGAACAGCAGGTCGACGTGCCCCGCCATGAGGTCGACCATTGCCGGGCCGCCGCCCTTGTACGGGATGTGCGTCATCTGCGTGCCGGTGAGGAGCTGGAACAGCTCCGCGGTGAGGTGCGGCGAGCCGCCGTTGCCCGAGCTCGCGTAGGTGACCTTGCCCGGGTTTGCCTTGGCGTAGGCCACCAGGTCCTTCACCGAGCCGGGCGCGAACTTCGGGCTCGCCATCAGCACGAACGGCAGCTCGCAAATCAGCGAGATCGGCGCGAACGCGGTGTGCGGGTTGTACGGCAGCTTCGCGTAGAGAGAAGGGTTGATCGACTGCGTGCCGACGTTGGCGATGAGCAGCGTGTAGCCGTCGGGCTTCGCCTTCGCCACGGCGTCCGCGCCGAGGATGCCGCCCGCGCCGCCGCGGTTATCGACCAGCACCGACGCACCGGTCCACATTGGCGTCAATTTGGCCGAGATCGTGCGCGCCGTGATGTCGGTTCCGCCGCCGGGTGCGAAGGGGACGATGAAGGTCACGGCCTTCGTCGGGTAGGCCTGCTGCGCAGGCGCTCCGCCCGCCACCAAAAGGCCGAGCAGGAAAAGCAGTTTCAGGCGCTTCATCACCGGACTCTAACCGATGATGAAGCGCCCTACCGCTACTTGAAGCCTTCGACCGCTCGCTTCGTCGCTGCGTGGACGATCATGCCGGTCGCGGCGAGGAACGCGAGGAGGCCGAGCGGCCCCCGGCGAAAGGCCGAGAAGAGCAGCAGGCTGGTCCCGGCGAGCGCCTCGATCTGGGCCGGTTTCATGGGTTTGCTGGTTTTCATGCGCTTTCCCGAGCAACTTTCACGCCGGCTCTAGAATCGGCCTATGGGTGACAAGCAGAGTTACGCGGTGCAGCAAGAGATCGAGGCGGTCTACCGCGCGGAATCGCGCCGCGTGTTCGCGACGCTGGTGCGCCTGCTCGGCGACTTCGACCTGGCCGAAGAGGCGCTGCACGAAGCGTTCCGCGCCGCGCTCGAGCAGTGGCCGCGCGACGGCGTGCCGGACAATCCGCGCGCCTGGCTGGTCTCGGCCGGGCGCTTCAAGGCGATCGACGGCATCCGGCGGCAGGCGCGGTTCGTTTCTACCGAGCAGGAAATTCTCGAGGAATTCCCTGCAGAAGAACCCCTGGAAGTCGATGAGATCGAGGACGACCGTCTGCGCCTGATCTTCACCTGCTGCCATCCGGCCCTCGCGCCCGACGCGCAGGTAGCGCTCACGCTGCGCGAGGTGTGCGACCTGAAGACCGAGGAGATCGCGCACGCTTTCCTCACCCCGGCGCCGACGCTCGCGCAGCGCATCGTGCGCGCCAAGGCGAAGATCCGCGACGCGCGCATTCCCTATGAAGTGCCGGCAGCGGCCGAGCTGGCCGAGCGCCTGGACGCGGTGCTGCGCGTCGTCTACCTGGTATTCAACGAGGGCTACTCGGCCTCCTCCGGCGCCTCGCTCACTCGCGCCGATCTTTCGGGCGAGGCGGTGCGGCTGGCACGCCTGCTGGTCCAGCTCCTGCCGGAGCCGGAGGCGCAGGGCCTGCTCGCGCTCATGCTGCTCAACGAATCGCGGCGCGCCGCGCGCACCTCGCCCGCCGGCGACCTGATCCTGCTTGATGAGCAGGATCGCAATAGATGGGACAAGACACTCATCGCCGAAGGCGTGGCGCTGGTCGAAAGCGCGCTCGGCTCGCGGCGCTTCGGTCCGTACAGCCTGCAGGCGGCCATCTCCGCGCTGCACGCCGAAGCGCCGGCCGCCGCCGCCACCGACTGGCCGCAGATCGTCGCGCTCTACGACGTTCTATTGAGAATGGACCCATCGCCGGTTGTGGAGCTGAATCGAGCGGTAGCGGTGGCCATGCGCGATGGGCCGGAACGCGGCTTGGTCCTGATTCAGGAAATTTTCAAGAAAGGCGAGCTGGAGCACTACCACCTGGCCCACGCCGCTCAGGCCGACCTTTGCCGGCGCCTGGGAAGGAACGAGCAAGCGAGAGACTCTTACAGGAAGGCACTTTCCCTCGCCCGCCAGGAGCCCGAACGCCGCTTCCTGGAAAAAAGGCTCGCCCAGCTCAAGTCGTAGCTGAATTCCGGGTCAGAGCACGAATTCCGAATCCCTGTCTTGGCGATCCTTGAGAATTAATGCTCTGACCCGGAATTCGAATGTCGATTTGCGGCTGCCTGCTTCGATTAGAGGCAAAGGAGCCGCAAATGAAATACCTGCCCTATCTGGTTCTCGAAGTCGTCCTGCCGGGTGGCACGCTGTTCGCTGCCGGCCTGTGGGTTTACCGGAACAGAAAAAATATTTCGCGAGCCATGTCGAATCGGCTGCCCGCCATTCGACTACTTAGTACAGGCAGCAGAACTTAGCCCTCAATTTTCAAGGAGATAGACATGCGTTACCTGATTCTGGTGAAGGCGAGCAAGGACTCCGAAAAAGGCGTCATGCCGACGGAGGCGCAGCTCAAGGAAATGATCGGCTTCCACGAAGAGATGGCCAAGGCCGGCGTGCTGGTGGACGGCTCGGGGCTGCAGCCGAGCTCCAAGGGCTGGCGCATCAAGTACGGCAAGGACGGCCAGAAGAGCTTCGTCGACGGCCCGTTCGCCGAAACCAAGGAGCTGGTCGCCGGCTACACCATCATCAATGTGAAGTCGCGCGAAGAGGCGATCGCCTGGACCAAGCGCTTCCCCAACCCGCAGTTCGGCGGCGAGGGCGAGATCGAGGTGCGCCAGTACTTCGAGCTCGAGGACTTCGAGAACAGCCCGTCGATCGAGAAGGCGCGCGAGATCAAGCTCGGCACGCACTGAACCCCAACGCAGACGAGAGAAAACGACCATGAAGATCCAGTCCTACCTGATGTTCAACGGCCGCACCGAGGAAGCGCTCAAGTTCTACGAGAAGGCGCTGGGCGCGAAGATCGAGATGATGATGCGCTTCAAGGACGCGCCGCCGGAGGCGCAGCCTTCGCCCGCCATGGGCGAGAAGGTCATGCACAGCTCCTTTGTCATCGGCGACACCCAGCTCATGGCGACCGACGGCGCGTGCGGAGGCAAGAGCGCGTTCGCCGGCATCTCGCTCGTGTTCAACGCGACCGACGACGCCGATGCGAAGCGCCGCTTCGAGGCCCTCGCCGACGGCGGCAAGGTGGAGGTGCCGCTGGGCCCGGCGTTCTTCGCCTCCAGCTTCGGCGTCACCGCCGACCGCTTCGGCGTGTCGTGGATGGTCATGGCCGGGCCGGCGAACCCCTGAGGGCACAATATGGCGAACCGCAGAGGAGACCCGATGAAATACCTGTGCCTGGTGTACGGCGAGGAGAAGGCGATCCAGACGATGGACGACCGCCACTGCCTGGACTACGACGAGGCGATCCGCGCGAGCGGCCAGTGCCTCTCCTCCGAGGCGCTGCAGCCGGTGGCGACCGCCACCACGGTGCGCGTGCGCAACGGCAGGGTCTCGGTAACCGACGGCCCGTTCGCCGAGACCAAGGAATGCCTCGCCGGCTTCTATCTCATCGAGGCGAAGGACCTGAACGAGGCGATCCAGATCGCCTCGAAGATTCCGCCGGCGAGCGTCGGCTCGATCGAGGTGCGGCCGATCCGTCCGATCCGCGAGACGACGCTCCGCTAGGGTTTCACCTCGATCCCGGCCAGGCCGGCGCGAATCTCCTCCGCGCCGGCCGGCCGCACCAGGCGGCCCGCTTCCCTGCCGTCCTTCAGGAACACCAGCGTCGGCCAGAGCTTCACGCCGAACGAGCGGCCCAGGCGCTTGCCGCTCGCATCGGCGACCTTGATGTGGCGCACGCCGCGATGCGCGCTGAGCGCCTCGCCGATCAGCGGCTGCGCGCGCCGGCAATAGCCGCACCAGGCGCTGCCGAACTCGAGCAGCACCGGGCCCGGCATGGCATCGACTTCTTCGCGCTTCGGTTCCGTCGTGTCGGCTATGCGATCTCCAGCAGCTCTTCTTTGCGCGCCCGCATCTCCTCGCCGAGGGCCGCCAGATCGAGATCGGCCTTGCGGGCGGCGGGGAACATCTCGTCCTCCTCCTCCTTCGCGTGGTGCAGCACGTATTCGCACAGCACCTTGAAGGTCGCCGGGTACATCGGGTCGGTCGAATCCATGCCCTCGAGCAGCGCGATCAGCTCCCGCGCCGAATTATGCTCGACCTGCGCCTCGTTCATGAGGTCGTCGTCGTCGATCGCGGCGCGCACCGCCGGATAGAAGATCTCCTCCTCCACCGTCGTATGCACCGTGAGGTCCTCGCATACGTCCTCGATCAGCTCCTGCAGCGCCTCGGCGTCCTCGTGGTCCATCTTCTCGAATTGCCTGAAGGCCTTCTTCACCTTGTCGTGGTCTTCCTTCAGCAGGGTGATCGCGTCGGCTGCCTTGCTCGCCTTGGCCATGGTTCCTCCTTGTTTCGGGACGCCATAGTGAGGCGCGACGCGCCAGCGCCACAAGTCGCGGGGAGCCGCAAAACGCTGTCAAGGCTTCATCGACAGGCGGGCGCTTGACACATTCATCCTTTTGGATGAATATAAATCATGGACCTGGACGACACGCTGATCGCGCTGGCCGACGATACCCGCCGCAGCATCCTCAAGCGCCTGGCTTCCGGCGAGGCGCGGGTGACGGAAGTGGCGGCGCCGTTCGACATCTCGCTCAACTCGGTCTCCAAGCACATCCGCCTGCTCGAGCGCGCGGGACTGGTGCGCCGGCGCGTGGTCGGCCGCGACCACTTCCTCGCGCTGCAGCGCGCGCCGTTCGACGAGCTGACCGAATGGATGCTCAAGACGCGCGACTTCTGGTCCTCCCGCCTCGACGTCCTCGAGGCCGCCCTGCGCGCCGAGGATGCGATTAGCGCCGCAGCAAAGACTTCCAAACGAACCGTGAAAAGGAAACGGAAATGAACACAACGCAAACGCGCTCGACTCTCGTCGAGCCCGGCACCGTGCGCCTCGAGCGCCTGCTCCCCGGCCCCCTCGAGCGCGTCTGGGCCTACCTCACCGAGGCCGGCAAGCGCGCGAAATGGCTCGCCGGCGGCGAGTTCGACCTGCGCGTGGGCGGCAAGGTGCGCCTCGAGTTCGACAACAACACGCTGTCGAGCGACAAGAACCCTCCGCCGAAGTACCAGGGCCGCGAGAAACACGGCGGCGACGGCGTCATCACCCGGCTCGAGCCGATGCGCCTGCTCGCCCATACGTGGGTCTGGGAAAGCGGCCCCACCGAAGTCACCTACGAGCTCACCCCGCGCGGCAAGCAGGTGCTGCTGGTCATCGTGCATCGCCGCCTGCCGGCGAGCCGCGACGCCCTGGCGAGCGTGATGGGCGGCTGGGACGTGCACTCCGGCGTGCTCGAGGACGTGCTGAACGGCGTCGAGCCGCGGCCCTTCTGGGCCACGCACACTAGGCTGGAGAAAGAATACTCGAGCGCTGTCTAGGGGGGCTCTCGTCCATCAGCCACTGCAGCGTGAACGCGGCGAGGCCGATGACGATGAGCGCGCCCCAGGCGAAATCGTAGTTGCCGGCATAGGTGAACACCAGCCCGCCCATCCAGGCGCCGAAGAACGAGCCGACCTGGTGGCTGAGGAACACCACGCCGTAGAGCGTGTTGAAGTGCGTCAGGCCGAACACGCGCGCGATGATGCCGGTGACCAGCGGCGCCACGCCGAGCCAGAGGAAGCCCATCGCGGAGGCGAACACCAGCGTCGAGGCCGCGCTGACCGGCACCAGCAGGAACAGCGCGATGAAGAACGTGCGCAGCAGGTAGATCATCGCGAGCAGGTGCTTCTGGCTGTAGCGCGCGCCGAGCTGGCCGAAGAGGTAGGTGCCGATGGCGTTGAACAGGCCGATCAGGCCCAGCGCGGTGGCGCCCACGCCCGGGGCCACGCCGCACAGCGCGAGGTACGCCGGCAAATGTGTCGTCAGGAACACGAGCTGGAAGCCGCAGGCGAAGAAGGCGAGCGTCATGAAGAGGTAGCCGCGGTGTCCCGTCGCCTCGCGCAGGGCCTCGGAGAGCTTCTGGTTCGTGTTCGGAGGATTCCCGGCGAGGGGCTGCTCCTTGACAGGCAGCGCCAGCACCGCTATCGCGGCCGCGAGCGCCGCGAATACGATCATCGCGGTGCGCCAGCCGGGCCCGTCGATCAGCCAGCCGCCGAGCGGCGCGAGCACGAAGGTGCCGATGGAGCCGGCGGCGGCGACCAGGCCGACCGTCTGGCTGCGCCGCTCGAACGGCGTGGCGCGCGAGATGGTGCCGTACAGGATGCTGAAGCCGGTGGTGCCGACCCCCAGCAGGACGCCGGCGATCACCAGGCCGCCCGGCAGGCTGTTCGCCGCCATCAGCATCAGCAGGCCGGCAGAGAAGATGAGCGCGGTGCCGATCAGCACCGGGCGCGGGCCGTAGCGGTCGGCGAGCGCGCCGGAAAACGGCTGCCCCACGCCCCACACGATGTTCTGCAGCGCGATGGAGAAGCCGAAGGCGGCGGCCGTGATGCCCAGGTCGATGCCCATCGGCCGCATGAACAGGCCGAGGCTCTGCCGGATGCCCATGCCCAGCGAGATGATGGTGCCGCTGAGCACGATCAGCAGCCACACCGGCAGCCGGTTGCCTGTCATGCCGGGATGTTAGCGCCGCGCGGGGCTAGAATCCGCGCAACTCGCATCGCGAAAGGCGGCCATGGCCCCCGATGACGCGAAATACCGGGCCGGCTCGGATTCCTCCCTCGTCGTCCTGATCGCCGCCAACCTGGCCGCGCTCGCAGTCGCCTACGGCACGGGCATGGGCCTGCGCAACCTGATGCTCATCTACTGGATCCAGAGCGTCATCATCGGGCTGTGCACCGTGGCGCGCATCGTCAGCCTGGCGAGCTTCAGCACCGACAACTTCAGGATGAACGGCCAGCCGGTCGAGGCGAGCGCGGCGACGAAACGCCGGGTAGCGTTCTTCTTCGTCGTCCACTACGGCATCTTCCACGCCGTCTACCTGGTCTTCGTCGCCTTCGGCCCGCAGCGCGGCGGCGAGCTCGGCTCGCCGCTCGGTTATGTCGTCTGCGCGCTGGTCTTTGCCGCGAACCACGGCTACTCGCTGCTGCACAACCTGCGGCGCGACGCGCAGGGCCGGCCGAACATCGGCACCCTGATGTTCCTGCCCTACGCGCGCATCCTGCCCATGCACCTGACCATCCTGGCCGGCGGCGCGCTCTTCGGCGGCGCGTTCGCCTTCTTCCTCTTCGGCATCCTCAAGACGCTCGCCGACGTCGTCATGCACGCGATCGAGCACTACGTGCTCGGGGCCAGGCGGCTCGCTCCTCCTTCACCCTGACTGCTACTTCGGCTGCACCCAGCGCCTGGGAATGGTGAAATTCTTGGGTCCGAGCTCGGTCTGCACGGCGGTGAACTCGCCGCCCAGCAGAGTTTCCACAGCCTCGAGGTTTGACGCCAGGGCTTCGGCGCCGATCGTCGGTACTGTCTCCTCGTAGCGACCACCGCCAAAGTAGCGCTGGCGCGGAGGCCTCAGCGGCAAAACGTGGTCGTTGCTCGCTCGCCTGCGGGCGTCTTCAGCCGAGTAAACGTCGACCTTGACGCCCTCTGGGGCGCCGCGCACGGTCGCCTGCGAGCTTGTCGACGCGACGACCCGCGTCAGCCTGGCGCCGGGCGCCACCTTCAGGCGCCATTCCGTCGGCAGGCTGGAGGACAAGTGAAGAATGACCGGCCGACCCGTGTCATTCACGGTCACCGCTGCCGTTCCGGCCGATTGCACGACGATCGCCTGGATCTCGGGTGTCTTCTTCGCTGCGTTCGCCTTGCGATACTCTGCGCCGCGCGGAAGCGCGGCGAACAGCGCTTTCCAGTCGGCGGGCACCCCATATTGCGGCTCGAGCACTTCGAGGCGCTCCACCCGCCACGCTTGGTTCGTTGAGCTCACCGCGCCTTTCACGCCCATACCCGCCAGTGCGAGACGGATGGAGGGCAGCGCCTTGTCCGCGCCTGCCTTGACCACCCACTCCTCGAGCCGCCGAGGGGTCGCAACGGCGATGAATTCGGCGCGCCGGCCATCACCCGTGGAGGTGGCGTTGCTGATCCATTCCAACTTGAACTCCAGCTCGGCATAGACGAGGCAGGGGTTGGTCGGTGCGCTGAGATAGCGGTGCAGCTCCGGTAACAGATCGAAGCGCGCTCCGCCGAGTTCGTCGGGCTGGTGCATGATGAGCGGAGTGGCCGGCCGCACGCTCATCACCCCGGCCTTCTCGAGGTCGCGCACCAGCGCAAGGCCACGGCCGACTGCGGTGCCGCGCTCGGGGTGAGCATCCGGGAAATCGTAGAAGGATGCGCTGTACAGGCTGCGCTCGGCGCTTCGCCAGAAAACGCCGGTCTCGTGAACATGAGAGCCGCTCGGCAGGCGGATGCAGGCGCGCGAACGTCCCTGTGATGCCGCGACGTAAAGCTCGATCGCATCTTGCAGCGCCTTGGCGTCGAGCGGTACCAGCTCTGCATCGCTCTTTGGCTCGCCGATCGAGGAGCGGTTCAGCAGCGCCCGCATGCGCGGGTCGGAGAGCCAGCCTTTCGGCGTGCGGACGAATGTGGTGGTCACCGTGCGCGGCGCGAGGTATTGCATCCAGCGCTCGCCGAACGCGCGCACCATCGATACCGGATCGACCGTGACGCCTTCCGGCCGAATGCCAACCTTGTAGCGCAGGACCGCGACCTCGTGACCGGACGCCTCCGAGCGCTTGAGCGTTTCGATTTCGAGCAGCTCGGTCTTGCCCACCGGCAGGCACGGCTTACCGCGCGTGGCGATCCAGCCTTCGCGCGTCAAAACATAGCGGATGGCGGGCTGCGGACGGCGCAGTTCGCCGATCGGGATCACCCGCTCGGTAAAGCCTTGCGTGGCGCCCATGGTCTGCGACTTGATGCGCACAGGCTCGGTGGCGGGATAGACGTACGTGTTCGCTTCCGCCGTGAAGTAGCCCAGCTTGGTCAGCAGCTCCATGCGTGAGCGCAAGCGCAGGTACGCGTCGCTCGCGCCGTCGCTCGCAATCAGCAGAGCGAACTGCCCGGGGGCATAGACGTGGTCGAGCGGTTCGACACCGTAGGCGAGCGGCGCGCTGCCGTGGGCCGGATGGCCCCGCCAGGGAGCGGGTTGCGGGAAATCGAGGCCAATGCAGGCTTCGGCGTCGGCCCTCTGCCGCACCTCATGCTGCAGCGCCTCGCGCAGGTCCTGGGGTACGTCGGCAACCTGGCTCATCGCCGAACGTGCGGCCAGAACAAGCAGCAGGCCGGCGAACCGCGGACTCATTGCTGCCCGCCGACCACTACCGGCTTGGGCCCCTCGGCTTCCTGCACGCTGGCCGGATCGACGCCGAGCGCAGTCACGATGTCGGGCGAGTCCCAGGCGTAACCGCTGTTGGCCAGCGCAAGCGCGAGTATCGGCGTGCGGGGCGGCAGTCCGCTGATCACCGGCTGGTAGTAGCCGACCGCGAGCACGGCGTCGACTCGGGCGCCTGCTTCCAGGCGCACGCGCCAGTCGATAGGCTCGTATCCTCGGAGCAACAGCAGCATGGGCAGCCCGCTTTTCCGCGCCTGGATATCGATGCGGCCCAAGGGATGGGTCCCCTGCTTCCGGCTGCCTTCTACGACGCCCTCATAGGAGTGCACGACATGCAATTCGTGATTGACCACCGACGCGCCGGCCAATCCCGCTTCCGTGAGATCGCGCCAGGCCGGCGCCATGCCGACCGCACGCAGTGAAGGCGCCACCACCGTCGGACGAAGATCCGTCACATCGGCCGCATACCATCCCTCGCGTAGCTTGAGGGTCGTGCCCTCAAACGGCAATCCGTGCCGCAGGATATTGGCGACATCAGGCAGCAGATCTCTTTTGACGCTGCCCCACCATGGCGCCGGTTTGTCGACGACGTAGCGCGCACGGAACACCTGGCGCTCGCCCGGCTGTTTGTGGCGCCATACCCCCGCGACTTCCGTACGCGCATCGCCGAACGGCAGGCAGTTCCCATGACGCGCAATGATCGGCCGTACCACCGCCGCGGGGCGCACCACGACCTTCTTCTGGGCCGGAGTACCCTCCAGCCGCAGGAAGCCGGCTTGCTCCAGAAAAAGCAGGCGCTGATGCACCGCCAGCAGTTGCTCGTCAGGCTTGCCGAAGAGCAAGGTAACTTCTGCCGCCGACACCGCATCGCCTTCCCTCCACAGCTGAGGCAGATGCGCCGGGAGCAGCGGATAGCACGCCCTCACAAGCTTCTCGCCCCCTTTCTTCGCGGCTTCCATCCTCTCGGCTTCCGTTTTCGCCGCTTCCTGCTGCTCAAGACGGGCGATGCCTTCTCGCGCAGCGGCGATGCCCGGCAGCTCGGCCGGCCAACCCTGCGAGGGCTTGATGTCGTCGATGAAGCCCCGGTCACTGCGACTGTTCCTCAGCTTGCCTTCCGGTCCGCGGTGGAATGTGAAGGTTCCCTCGCGGCCAGCGAGCGCTTCCCTGATGCTCGGAAACAGCCCCGTGGCGGCTTCGTCCTCCGCCCAGCGCTCGAGATCGCCGACGCCGTTCAGGAAGCGGACGCTGACCCGGCTGAACCCTTCCGCGTCCTTCGGCGATTCAGCGTAGTCCAGCACTTTCATCAACCGCCTCATGCCGAAGTACAGGCAGGCCAGACTGGGATAAGTGCTCGACGAGGTGGCTAGCACCCATCCCGCGTCGGTTGGCTGGTACTCGATTGCCGGCCGCCCCTGCAGGGGCCCGACGTTTAGGAAGGTTTCCTTGCGCTCAAAAAAGCCGAACTTCGCCAAGTGATCGAATCGCGCGATATCCTGCGCCTTGGCTGCGGAGCGCGCGAAGCGCACGACCCATTGCCCCGGGGCGAAGTTGCCCTGCAGTTCTTGGAACTCGCGCTGGTCCGCCTGCAGGCCGCTTACTTGCGCGCACAGCGGCGCGGGGCTGCCGCGGTTCATCCAGACGGTTCGCGTGGCGCGCTCGATCTCCTCGGTAGGCGGCAGCCGGTCTTGCTGCGCGGCCGCCGCGCCGGAGAAGGCGAATGCAGCCACCATCCTCGTGGTGAAGCGTATCGCGATCCCAGACCGACCGAGCCGTCCCATGGCGCCCCCGAGCTTGCGCCACATTCTATAGATCTATGTCAGTAAACGACCACGCTTCAGGCCGGCCGCTTCTTCCGCTTCAGCTCGCCCTGATACCCCTTCATAGCGACCTTCAACGCGGCGCCGTGGCGTTTCAGGATGCCCGACACCTTCGCGATCCCCTTGCGCGCCTTGACCTTTGCCCTGCCCAGCTGGACTTTCGCCTTCGCCAGGTTCTTCTTCATCGCAACGGATTTCTTGGCCATCGGCAGCTCCCCTGTTAGTAAACCACGACACTTCGGATCGACTCGCCATTGTGCATCAGGTCGAAGCCGTCGTTGATGCGTTCCAGAGGCAGCACGTGCGTGATCAGGTCGTCGATGTTGATCTTGCCCTCCATGTACCAGTCGACGATCTTCGGCACATCGGTGCGCCCCCTCGCGCCGCCGAACGCGGTGCCCTTCCAGACGCGGCCGGTTACGAGCTGGAACGGCCGCGTCCTGATCTCCTGCCCCGCGCCGGCCACGCCGATGATCACCGACACGCCCCAGCCGCGGTGGCAGCACTCGAGGGCCTGGCGCATGACATCGACATTCCCTATGCACTCGAAGCTGTAGTCAGCGCCGCCGCCCGTCAGCTCGACGATTTCGGCGACGACATCCTTTCCCTTGGGATGGATGAAGTGCGTCATGCCGAACTTTCGCGCCAGCGCTTCCCGGGCGGGATTGAGGTCGACCCCGACGATCATGTTGGCGCCCGCCATGCGCGCGCCCTGCACCACGTTGAGCCCGATGCCGCCCAGGCCGAACACCACCACGTTGGCGCCCGGCTCGACCTTCGCCGTGTTGATCACCGCGCCGATCCCCGTGGTCACGCCGCAGCCGATGTAGCAGACCTTGTCGAACGGCGCGTCCTGGCGGATCTTCGCCAGCGCGATCTCGGGCAGCACCGTGAAATTGGCGAAGGTCGAGCAGCCCATGTAGTGATGTATTTTTTGATTGTTTAAGGTAAATCTCGTCGTTCCATCCGGCATCACTCCCTTTCCCTGCGTCGCGCGGATGGCCGTGCACAGGTTGGTCTTGCGCGACAGGCACGACTTGCACTGGCGGCACTCCGGCGTATAGAGCGGAATGACGTGGTCGCCCTTCTTCAGCGACGTCACGCCCGGGCCCACGTCCACCACGACGCCCGCGCCCTCATGGCCGAGGATCGCCGGGAACAGGCCTTCCGGGTCGGCGCCCGAGCGCGTGAATTCGTCGGTATGACACAGTCCGGTCGCCTTGATCTCGACCAGCACCTCGCCGGCCTTCGGGCCCTCGAGGCGCACCGTCTCGATGCTCAGGGGGGATCCGGCTTTGTGAGCCACTGCCGCTCGTACGTCCATAGTCTGAATTATCCTTGGGGTTCACCAAACAGGGAGCACATCATGCCGAAGGCCTACTGGGTCGTTCAATACAAGTCCATCAAGAGCCCGGAAAAGCTCGCCGCGTACGCCAAGATCGCCGGCCCCGCCATCCAGGCGGCCGGCGGCAAGTTCCTGGTCCGCTCGCCCTCGCCCGCCAAGGTCTACGAGGCGGGCTTGAACCAGCGCACCGTGGTCACCGAATTCGAGAGCGTCGAAAAGGCGATCGCCGCGCACGACAGCCCGGGCTACCAGGAAGCGCTGCGCGCGCTGGGCGACTCCGTCGAGCGCGACATGCGCATCGTCGAGGGCGTCTGAGATAAATGGGGTCTGTCCCCATTTAGCCACCATTTAGCCAATGCTACCCGCGGTCGCCATCGCCATCGGCGATCCCTCGGGGATCGGACCCGAGATCTCGCTCAAGGCGGCGCTCGATCCGGCCGCCCGCGCGATGTGCCGCCCGATCCTGGTCGGCGACCGCGGCGTGCTCGCCGCCCACGCGCAGGCCTGCGGCCTGCCACTCGACGGCGTCGAGCTGATCGAGCGCAGCCAGCTCGCGCCCGGCGAGCTGCGCATCGGCGAGATCAAGCCGGCGCACGGCCGCGCCGCGCTCGACTCCGCGAAAGCCGCGGTGCGCGCCGCGCTGTCGGGAAAAGTCCAGGCGGTCGTCGCGGCGCCGCATAACGAGACCGCGATCCACCAGGCCGGCGTCGAGTTCGACGGCTATCCGTCGTTCGTCGCCCGCCTGTGCGGCCTGCAGCCCGAGGACGGCATCCTGATGCTGTGCTTCCAGTACGAGGGAAGGGAAATCCGCATCGCGCACGTCACGCTGCACACCAGCGTCGCGACGGCGCTGCGCCTGATCACCGCCGAGCGCGTCGCGCGCACCATCAGGGAAGTCGCCGGCAGCCTGCGCCGGCTCGGCATTGCGAAGCCGCGCCTCGCCGTGAGCGGCCTCAACCCGCACGCCGGCGAGAACGGCCTGTTCGGCGAGGAGGAAATCAACATATTGAAGCCAGCGCTGGAAGAAGCGCGCGCAGCCGGCATCGACGTCGACGACCCGATCGGCGCCGACATCCTGATCCAGAAGAAGGGCTACGACGCCTACGTCGTCATGCTGCACGACCAGGGCCACATCGCGGCGAAGCTGCTGGCGCCGCAGCGCGTCGCCGGCATGACCATCGGCACGCCGGTGATCTTCTCTTCCGTCGCCCACGGCTCCGCGCACGACATCGCCGGCAAGAACCTCGCGCAGCACGGCGCGATGCTCGAGGCGATCGCGCGCGTCACCGGCAACGGGGTCATCGGATGAACTACATCGGAGCTCAGAGCCGCAGTGGTAATCTTGGCCGGTGAGTACAACCTCCTGGAGAAAGCTGCTCGCCGAGCCCGGTGAAGACGGGCACATCGTCCAGTTGTACCAGGACGAGGATTTCTACGGCGAAGCCATCAGCCACTTCGCCGCCGAAGGCCTGGTGCGCGGCGAGTCGATCATCCTGGTCGCGACGCAGCCGAACTGGAAGAACATCTCGGCGCGCCTGCGCGGCAAGGGATTCGACACCGAGGCGCTGTTCCGCCAGGGGCAGCTCACGCTGCTCGACGCGGAAAGCACGCTGCCGAAGTTCATGGCGGGCAACCTGCCCGACGGCGACATCTTCAAGCCGCTGGCGAAGCAGACCATCGCCAAGGCGCGCGCCGGAGGCCGGTTTCCGCGCGTGCGCTGGTGGGGCGAGATGGTCAATGTCCTCTACGTCGAGGGCAACACGCGCGGCTCGAACCGGCTCGAGGAGTTCTTCGACGAGGTGGCGCACGAGGAATCGATCGCGATCTTCTGCTCCTTCCTGATGGACAAGTTCGACCCGAAGGTCTACGAGGAAGTCTTCAGCAACGTCTGCCGCACGCACAGCCACGTCATTCCGGCCGACGACTACGCGCGCCACCGGATCACGGTGAACCGCGCGATCGCCGACGTGGTCGGCGACATCCGCGGGCCGCTGCTGCAATCGCTGGTCAGCTGGAAAAGCGCGCCATCGCACATGCCGTCCTCGCAGGCGGTGTTGCTCTGGCTCAGGGAGCACATGCCGGACCACTTCGCGCCGGTGCTGGCGCGGGCGCGCGAGCTGGACCTCGAGGCCACCGCCAGGCAGGCCGGCGCATGAGCACCGTGCACATCACCGATTGCGGCCTGCCCGGCATCAGGGACATTCCCTACGGCGTCCACATGTGCCACTTCTACGACGGCCGCGAGGAGCTGGCCGCGGTGCTGGTGCCGTACTTCGCCGCCGGGCTGCGCAACAACGAGCGCTGCATCTGGATCACCGCCGACCCCCTGGACGAGGCGCAGGCGCGGCTGGAGCTGCAAAAGGCGGGGTTCGATCCGCAAGCGGAAGAGCGCAAAGGCTCGCTGACCATCCAAAGCCACGCGCAGTGGTATGCCGGCGCCGAGGGCTTGAAGGGCAACGAGATCGTCGGGCTCTGGCTCGCGGAAGAGGGGCGCGCCCTCGCCGATGGCTTCAACGGACTTCGCATCACCGGCAACGTCAGCTTCGTCAGCGCCGATGCCTGGCCGGTGTTCATGGAGTACGAGGCAACGCTCGACAGCTCCCTGCACGGCCATCGCATCGTCACGCTTTGCAGCTACCCGCTCTCCCGATCGCGCGCGACGGACGTCTTCGACGTCGTGCACCGCCACCACTGCACGCTCGACCACCCCGACCACGGCTGGCAGATCCTTACCGCGGAACCGCGCTACGCCCGATAATGGCCCGATAATGGCGGGCAGCCTATCGCTGCGAACCGCCGAGGAGACCCGCCATGCCCAAAGGCACACAGCGCAGCAACCGCGAGAAGAAGAAGCCCAAGCAGCCGCCCAAGCCCGTCGCCCCCGTGATGCCGGGCGGCGTGCCGTGGAAGAAATAGGCCCCGCCAAATAAAAACGGGACAGGCCCGGAAAGGCCCGTCCCGCCCGCTTCACCGCCGCTGACGCTACTTGGTCGTCGCGGATCCTTCGGACGGCCTGGCGCCAGCCGTGCTGTCGCTCTTGGTCGCCGTATCCGAGCTCACGCTGCCCTCGGCTTTGGTGGAATCAGGCGCAGGCGCGCTCGTGCTGCCGCTGCCGGCCGACTCGTCCTTCCTGTTCTTGTTCTTCTTCACCTGGCCGGTCTGCTTGCTCTTGTCCGTCTGCACGTCCGCGCTCGAGCTCGCGCCCGCGCCCGCGCCCGAGCTGTCCTTGTTCTTGTCGCCGCCGGCGAGCGTCAGATGGCTGTATGAAATAGCTGCAATACCGCAGAAAACGACAGGTAGTAATTTCTTCATCAGGGTCTCTCCTTTGGGAAGTACTGCGAGCCCTTCTACCCGCAAGCGGCATGCCCGCTTGAACGCGGGGCTACCACTTGCCCTTGCCCGCGGGACAGGACGAGCACGTTCCTCGGATCCGGCTTCTTCACGGTCAGCGCGCTGCTGCAAGGCTCGCCAGCGCGGCGAGCGCCGCGACGAGCCCGATGCCCTTGCGCGCGGTGAAGCGCTCGCCAAGGAAAGCGAAGCCGGCGAGCGCCGTGACGACGAACCCCATCTGCGCGATCGGCACGACGACGCTCGCTTCGCCGCGCTGCAGGCCCTCGACCAGGAACGCGAAGGCCAGGGCAAGGGCGAATGCGGCGAGCGGCGCGTGGCGCAGCGCGGTCCGCGCCGGCCGCACGCCGCGATCGACCGCCGCCGCGAACCCGGTCGACAGCGGGACCACAACGCACGCCTGCGCCACCACCAGCGAGGCGGGCGTCGCGCCCGCGGCCACCCCGAGCTTGTGGAGGAAGTTGGCGATGCCGACCGCGGCCGTCGCAACCAGCACGCGCACGAGCGGCGCACACAGGTTGCGCGGCGCGCCGGCCGGCTGCGCCTCGGGCGCCGCCAGCAGCAGCCACACCGCCGCCAGCGCGAGCGCGATGCCGGCGAGCTTCCAGGAGGTCAGCGGCTCGGCCAGCAGCAGCACCGCCAGCGCCGCCGTGATCACGAAGCTCAGGCGGAAGATCGGCGCGTTGACGCTGATCGAGCCGTGCCGCAGGCTGTGCGCGAAGTTGTAGAAGCCGGCGTAGGCGAAGAACCCGGCCAGCGCCCCCCACAGCGATCCGCTGACGAAGGCAAGCGAGCCGGTGGCCACGCCGTACAGGACCACCGAGGGCAGGAACACCCACGCCTGCACCATGAGGAACTGGTGCGCCGGCGCCCCCGCCACCGCGCCGCGCTTGTAGAGAAGGTCTCCGACCCCGAAGAAGAGCATCGCCCCCAGCGCATACGCTATCCCCGCGGTCACCGCCCGATAGTACTTCGCCGCCGCCTAGTCCACTGCCGCGGCGACGCAGGCATTGCGCCCGGCATCTTTCGCCTGGTACAGGGCGGCGTCGGCGCGCCCGATGAAATCGAGGATCGGCTCGCCGCGCCGGCGCTGCGCGATGCCGCAGCTGCAGGTCACCGGCAGGGGGCCCGCGGAGGTGGGGACCGGCGGGGCCGCGATGGCCAGGCGCAGGCGGTTCGCGACGAACGATGCCTCCGGCAGCGCCGTCATCGGCAGCAGCACCACGAATTCCTCGCCGCCCCAGCGCCCGGGCATGTCGTCGGTGCGCAGGCTCTTGCGGGTGCGCTCCGCCACCCGGCAAAGCACGTCGTCGCCCGCCTGGTGGCCGTGCGCATCGTTGATGCGCTTGAAGTGGTCGAGGTCGAACATCAGCAGCGACAGGGCGTGGCCATGCCGGTCGGCGAGGCTGGCGGCGCGCTCCGCCTCGGCGAGGAAATACCTGCGGTTGGGCAGCCCGGTGAGCGAGTCCTGGTAGGCGGCCCGCTCCAGCTCGCGCTCGGCCACCTTCCAGCGCGTGATGTCGAAGTGGGCGCCGACGATGACCGGGGTGCCGTCGATATGCTCGGAGCGCCGCTTGACCACGTGGCTGAAGCGCTCCCCGTCCGAGCCCGGCGCGCCGCTGTGCACCTCCTTGTCGACCTCGGCCCCGGCGACGACCGCGCGGTCCTCCTTGCGGGCGTGGTCCGCCACCTCGTCGGACTCCAGCACGTAGGAATCGAAGGCGACCAGGTCCTCCTTCGGGGTCTGTTTTTCGCGCGCATGCGCCTCGTTGACGATGATGAAGCGCCCGGTGGCGCTCTTCACGTAGAACGGGTCGGGGATGACGTCGACCAGCCGCTGCACGAACCTCTGCGTGCGCTTGCGCTCCTCCGTCTCGCGCGCCAGCGCCGCCTGCAAAGCGCTCTCCGCGGCGCGCCACGCCGTCGTATCGAACATGGTGCAGACGATGACCGGGGCGCCGTCGACATCCCGGCACAGGCCCTTGGTGACGACGCGAAAGCGGCCTTTCCCGGTCATCGGGTGGTAGTTGGCCTCTTCCTTGTAGACCGAGCCGCCCGCGAGGACGGACAGGTCTTCCTCGCGCATGATCCGCGCGATCTCCTCGTTCGGCGTGAGCGACATCGAGGTGATGCCGATCACCTCTTGCGCCGGGCGCTGCAACTCGCGGGCCAGCGTCTCGTTCACGATGAGGTAACGGCTCTCCGCGTCCTTGACGTAGACCGGCATCGGCAGCACGTCCAGCAGGCGCTGGACGAACTGCCGCGTGCGCTCGCTGCTGCTCTTCTCCCTCCCCAGCGCGGCCTGCAGGCTGCGCTCGGCGAGCTTCCATTGGGTGACGTCGTGGTGGTAGCCGATGACCAGCGGCACGCCGTCCTCGTCTTCCACGCGGCGCTTGGTCACCACGCGGGAGTACTTCTCGCCGGTCAGCGCGTGCTCGATCACCCGCTCCTTGCTGATCAGCTCGCCCAGCAGGGCGGCGCGGTCCTCGCCGATCGCCTCCTGCGCGCGCGCACCGAGCACCTCCTCGGCGCTCTTGCCGACGATCTGCTCGGGCGTGCTGCCGTAGTCGCGCGCAAAAGCCGTGTTCACCATCACGTAGCGGCTGCCGGCGTCCTTCACGTAGAACGGATCGGGCAGGCCGTCGATCACGCGCTGGAAGAACGCGTAGCTGCGTGCCCGGCTCCGGCGATGCCGCGAAGGGATATCCACAGGGTAATCTACACCTCCCTATGAGACTCCGAGCTGCAATCCTTCTCGCCGCGCTCGCGCTTATGTGCGGACGCGCACATACGCAGCCCGCCGAGCGGGGCGCCTATGCGCCTGCCGTCGCCGCGCCCGGGCGCGTCGCGCGAGTGCGCCTGGGGATTGCCGAGCAACCGCCGCAGGCGCAACTCGACGGCCGTCGCCTGCTGGTGAGACAGGAGCGCGGCGAATGGGTGGCGCTCGCCGGCATTCCCCTGAGCGCGAAAACCGCCGCCACGCTGTCGGTCGAGGTGGCCCACGGCGACGGCAGGCTCGAGGCCCGCCGCATCACCGTCATCGACAGGAAATACCGCACCCAGTACCTGAGCGTGGACGCCGACCAGGCCGACCTGCCGGCGGAGCAGGTGGCGCGCTACGAGCAGGAGCGGGCGCACTTCGCGCAGGTGCTGCGAACGTTTACCGAGGCGGGTCCGGCGAACCTCGCCCTGCTGCAGCCGGTCGCGGGCCGCCGCTCCGGCACGTTCGGCTCGCGCCGCGTGATCAACGGCGTGGCGCGCAACCCGCACGGCGGGCTGGATATCGCGGCGCCTTCGGGTACTCCGGTCGCCGCCGCCAGCGCCGGACGCGTCATCGATGCCGGCGACTATCTGTTCCTCGGGCGAACCATCGTCCTGGACCACGGGCAGGGCCTGCTCTCCCTGTACGCGCACCTCAGCGCCATCGACGCGGCGGCCGGAGAAACCGTCGCGGCAGGCGCGACCATCGGCAAAGTCGGCGCCACCGGCCGCGCCACCGGACCTCACCTGCACTTCTCCGTGTACCTCAACGCGGCCGCGGTCGATCCGGCGATCTTCCTACCGCGTGGTTCGCCCCCCTGACAAGGGGGGCGCGAGCTACGCGAGCGGGGGGGTTGGTTTTGCGACTCTTAAAACACGAAATCTAGGACAAACCCCCCGTTCGCCTTCGGCTCACGACCCCCTTGTCAGGGGGTCGAACCGGCGCCGGTTTAAACAGTGACTGTCTCTTCCAGCCCGGAGTACTCGCGCAGCGTATGGAATTTCACCTTGTCCCAGCGCTCCTGCCACACCTCCAGCTCGGCCTTGCTCGGCGCGAGCAGGGCGAGCACGCCGCCGGCATCGCGGGCGACCAGGTGCGGAAAGGCGCGGATGAAGCGCTCCAGCTCCGCTTCTTCTCCCGACACCCAGCGCGCGCCGTAGCAGGTGACCGGCAGCAGGCGCACCTCGGCGCCGTACTCGTGCGCGAGGCGGTGCACCACGACCTCGAACTGCAGCTGCCCGACGGCGCCGAGGATCGCGGCGCTGTGGTCCAGCGGATGGAAGATCTGGATCGCGCCCTCCTCGCCGAGCTGCTCCAGGCCGGCGCGCAGCTGCTTGGTCTTCATGGCGGTGGAAAGCTCGACGCGCCGGAACACCTCGGGGGCGAAGAACGGCAGGCCGCGGAACTGCAGCGTCTCGCCCTCGGTCAGGCTGTCGCCCAGGCGGATCGTGCCGCGATTCGGGATGCCGATGATGTCGCCGGCGAACGCCTCGTCGACGATGTCGCGGCGCTGCGAGAGGAAGGTCACCACGACCGCGGTCTTCACGTCCTTGCCGCTGCGGCAGTTCACCAGGCGCATGCCGCGCTCGAAGCGCCCGGAGCACACGCGCACGAACGCGATGCGGTCGCGGTGCCCCGGATCCATGTTCGCCTGGATCTTGAACACCATGCCGGTGAATTTCTCCTCGGTGGGCTGCACGCTGCGCTCGACGGCCGGCCGCGGCAGCGGCGCCGGCGCGTGGTCCACCAGCGCGTCGAGCACCTCCTTCACGCCGAAATCGTTCAGCGCCGAGCCGAAGAACACCGGCGTCTGCCTGCCGGAAAGGTAGGCCTCGCGCTCGAAGCCGTGCCCCGCGCCGCGCACCAGCTCGACCTCCGCCGTGGCCTCGTCGAGGATCTGCTGCTCCATCACATCGTTTCCGAAACGCTGCACCGCATCGGTTCGGACATCCAGAACGCCCTTGAACTGCTTGCCCATGCCGATCGGCCAGGTGAACGGCACCGCGGCCATGCCGAGCTCCTTCTCGATCTCGTCGATCAGCTCGAGCGGCGCCCGCACGTCGCGGTCCATCTTGTTGACGAAGGTCACGATCGGCGTATTGCGCTGGCGGCAGACCTGCAGCAGGCGCCGCGTCTGCGGCTCGATCCCCTTGCCCGCGTCGATCACCATCAGCGCCGCGTCCACCGCCGTCAGCACGCGGTAGGTGTCCTCCGAGAAGTCCTGGTGGCCCGGCGTGTCGAGCAGGTTGATGACGCAGCCGCGGTACTCCATCTGCATCACCGAGCTCGCCACCGAGATGCCGCGCTGCTTCTCGATCTCCATCCAGTCCGAGGTCGCGTGGCGCGCGCTCTTGCGCGCCTTCACCGTGCCGGCGATATGGATCGCGCCGGAGAAAAGCAGCAGCTTCTCGGTCAGCGTCGTCTTGCCCGCGTCCGGGTGCGAAATGATGGCAAACGTTCTGCGCCGCGCGACTTCCTGCGCGATGGTGGACTGGCTCATGGGACGCGGATTCTAGCCCGTTTGAGAATGAAACTTGCTGCTCTGCAAGGCATGGACACCAAACGGACCAAGCCCGCCTCCCCAGCGATCGAAGATGCAGCCAAAGACGCGGTGCGGCAGGAAACAGAGACCAGCGGCCTGACGCCGGACAAGGAACCCATTCCCGAGAGATGGCCGTTCCCGCCCCGCGACGTTTCGCCCCCCTGACAAGGGGGGAGCGAGCTTCGCGAGCGGGGGGTTGGTTTTGGGTTTCTTAAAACACGAAATCTAGAACAAACCCCCCGCTCGCCTTTGGCTCACGACCCCCTTGTCAGGGGGTCGAACCGGCGCCCGTTCTATAGCGCGAGAAGGCACAGAAGAACCGCGACGACCCTCACTTGACCTTGCCCGCGTCCTTCTCCTGCCCGACGGGCGAAGGCTGCCCGGGCGCGCCGCCCTGTGCCGGCCCGCGGCGCATCGGCACGTACCACACCGAGGGCCGCACCCCGCCGCCCTGCGGATAGAGGTCCATCAGGTCGTAGACCGTGCGCGGCATCTCGGTCGAGACCTTGAGGCCGAGGGTGCGCGCCGCCTGCACGGTGATCGGGAAGTCGTGCGTCCAGCGCCCCTCGGTCAGCACCGTGGCGACCTGCAGCGCCTGCTTCTCGGGCATCTGCTTGAGCAGCACCTGCGCGACGAAGGCGCCGACCTGGTTGCGCGCCTTGTGCGCGATGTCGGCGAGGATCAGGATCTCGTCGGAGACGCGATGCGGGCCCTTGATCTCCACCGCCTTGATGATCGAGGCCGCCGGCATGTCGCCGATCTGCGGGTCGACCGGGCCGAGCACCGCGTTCGCGTCCATCACCACCTCGTCGGCGGCGAGCGCGATCAGCGTGCCGCCGCTCATGGCGTAGTGCGGCACGAAGACGGTCACCTTCGCCTTGCGCTCGACCAGCGCCTTGGCGATCTGCTCCGCCGCCAGCACCAGCCCGCCCGGCGTGTGCAGGATCACGTCGATCGGCTGGTCGGGCGGCGTGAGCCGGATCGCGCGCAGCACCGCCTCCGAGTCGTCGATGCTGATGCTGCCGGGCACCGACACGCCGAACATGCTCGCGCTCTCCTGCCGGTGGATGAGCGCGATGACGCGCGACTTGCGCTCGCCCTCGAAGCGGCCGAGCATTTCCGCGCGCCGCTTCTCCGCGCCGCCGCCGCCGAAGAGCTGGCTGGCGATGACGAACACCAGCAGCAGCCAGAACGCCGCCCGCGCCAGATTCGCGATGTGATAGGACCAGAGGCGCACGGGGGTTTCCATGCCGCAATGATAGGGCACAGTTCACGCGGCGCGGCGCTCTGTTTATCCCGGCGTCGGATGTTCGCTGCCGCGCATTGCGCCGCGCCGGATCCGCGTTGAAGAATGCCGCATGACGACCAACAAGCGACTCGCCGACCTCACGGCCTATAAATCCGTCCTGCCCTACGCCAGCGAGATGTTCGGCGTCTACCAGCCGCTGCTCGGCTGGCGCTCGAAACGGATCGAGGAAAGGTTCCAGAAAGGTTTCGAGAAGGACAAGGCCGCGCTGCTGGACAAGCTTAAGTCCGAGTTCACCGGCCTGGTCGACCTCGCCTACTCGGCCAGCAAGGTCGAGATCGGCCTCAAGCCCGGGGTCCTGGCGGGCGGCACGACGCGCGCCTTCGACAGCGCGCTGCTGGAGGTCATCGCCCGCAAGCTGCCTGCCGGCGGCCCGCCGACCAATGCCGACTGGGCGAAGGCGATCACCCCGTCCGTCGTGGAGGCCGCGCTCAAGGGCGAGGTGGCGAAGACCTATGCGGGTGCGTTTTCCGAGGTATTGAAGGTTCCCTCTACAGCAAGAACAAAAACAACCTCTTCCTCGTCTGCTACCGCCACGCGCATGCGCGTGTCCGGCTTCGAGCAGCAGCTGGCGTACGAGTCCTCGGTCGGCGGCGCGCTGCTCTTCCTGGTCAAGGAGAAGAAGTTCGACGCGCTGGACCAGCTCTTCTACAGCACGCAGAACAAGGTCGAGCAGGCGCGCAGGCTGGCGGCGATGTATTCCGCCCGCAGCGGCGCCGAGGCGTTCTTCGGCACCGACACGCTCCAGCCCGCCGACAGGGACTTCGTCGGCAACGTGACGCTCTCGCCCATCAGCGTGGTGCACCTCTTCCGCCAGTATTTCTTCGAGCTCGACAGCTTCCTCGGCACGCCGGTGCGCCACGTCTGGCTCAGCCCGGGCTCGAGCGTCGAGCTGGTCGAGGTGCACTCGCGCAAGACCGTGGTCGAGAAGACCCTCGAGACCGCGCTCGACCAGATCACCAAGGCGGAGAGCACCACCACCGAGCAGGAGGAGATCTCGGAGGCGGTGAAGGAGGACAACCAGCAGGACATCAAGTTCGGCGCCGCCGTCAGCGGCTCGTACGGCTCGATCGAGGCGAGCTCGAGCTTCGACTACGCCCGCTCGCAGAAGTCGGCGCGCGAGACCACGCACAAGCGGATGCGGCAGCAGACCGAGAAGCTCTCCTCCGAGATCCGCAAGAGCTTCAAGAGCACCTTCAAGACCGTGTCCGAGGTCACCGACGTGTCGAGCACCCGGCACCTGATGGCGAACACGACCCAGGAGCTGATCAACTACGAGCTGCGCAGGAAGATGCGCCAGGTCGGCATCCAGGTGCAGGACATCGGCACCTATCTGTGCTGGCAGACCTACGTCGCCGCGAGCTCGGCCTCGCCAAGCTGGTGCACATCGCCAAGCCGGCCGAGCTCGACGGCATCCCGCACCCCGAGGAGATCCCGACGCTGCAGCCGTTCCAGGAGGAGCGCATCGTCACCATCCCGTTCGTCTCCATCGCGCACGACGCCGACAGCTCGGGCGAGGTGTACGAGGACGGCGTCGAGCAGAACGACGAGGAATGGCTCGGCGAGCTGGAGAAGATCGAGTCGAACTTCCCGCAGGAGTTCGTCTGCCCGAAGTCGAACTACGCCCTGTCCAACGTCGAGTTCGACCCGCAGGGGCACCGGGTCACCGTGACGAAGACCGGCGACATCGTGAACACCGCCGGCAAGGCCTCGTTCCTGCTGCACCTGAAGCTCGCCGACTTCGAGGGCAAGAACAACCTGCAGGTGAAGCTGACCCTGCACTGGTCGCCCACCGAGGCGGCCAACGCCGCCGTCAAGGCGCAGAACGACCTCAACACCAAGGAGTTCAAGGAGCGCGAGCGCGCCGAGTACGCCAAGGCCTACGTCGAGACGGTCAAGGACCGGGTGAACGTCTCCAGCCGCATCACCACGCGCAACAGCGACGAGCTGCGCGAGGAGGAGCGCATCGTCGTCTACCGCTCGCTGATCCAGGACATGCTGATGAAGGGCATCAAGTTCCCGGACGATGCCACCCGCCACGTGGTGGCCGAGCTCGTCAACTCGATTTTCGACGTCGACAAGATGCTGTACTTCGTGGCGCCCGAGTGGTGGCGCCCCCGCCTGCACCGCAGCCGGCAGCAGCTCCAGCAGACGCCGACGCCGCCCTCGCGCCCGCCGGTCGCCGCGTTCCCGAACGCCGGCATGACCGCCGTCATGGCCAAGGGCCTGCACACCACCGTGAATCTCGCGCAGAACAACCTCGACGCCGGCACGCTCGCCTCGAGCACGGTCGGCTGGGGCGGCATCGACGACGCGCAGCGCGACAACTACTACATCACGCAGGACTCGGAGCCCGCGAAGATGGGCAGCTCGCTCGGCTGGCTCCTCCAGCTCGACGGCGACAACATGCGCAACGCCTTCCTCAACGCGCCCTGGGTGAAGGCCGTGATCCCCATCCGGCCCGGCAAGGAACAGGCGGCGATCGACTGGCTGAAGGCGGTGGAAGGCATGAACGGCATCACCGACGACGTCCTCTACCAATCCGACAACCCGCAAGAGAAGGACCTCGACGGCAACCCGCTCAACGGCCAGAAGATGATCGACGTCCTGCTCGACCTCGCCGAGCGCATCCGGCGCAAGCACGCCGCCGGCATCGAGACCGGCCAGTACCCGAAGCAGACCGAGGTCTCCGACCCGGCGCTGGTCGACGCGGACAGCGTGGTGACCTCCACGCCGATCGACCGCGTCTACGAGCACGGCTTCTTCCCGCTCGCCGGCAGCTTCCGCGCCAACGTCGACGGCCACTACGAGATCTTCGACCAGTGGGTGGAAGTGCTGCCCACCGACCAGATCGTCCCCGTCGAAGTGAGGTACGACCCGAAGACCGGCCGGCAGATCTAGCGGTGGCCGGACCGAAGAAGATCCGCGTCACGTTCCTGTGGGCGGACGAGCCCGCCGTCGTGCAGGACTTCAACCAGAAGCACTCGGAGAAGATGGCCGCCTGGGCGACGGAATTCTTCCGCCGCTACGGCTTCGAGATGGACATCGTCCCCAGGCCCGGCGGCACCGTTAAGGAGGCCAGCGAGTACTGCCTGGTGAGATCCAACGGCCCCGAGACCGACATCCGCGCCGCCTCCGAGCTCGAGAGCGCGATCCTCGCCGAGAAGTTTCCGCTCGCGAAGGACTGGTTTCCCCTCTTCCAGGAGCTCAACAAGATCGAGGACGACAAGGTCGTGGAGGGCAAGCTCGCCGCCCTCGACCTGCTGCGCTCGCAGATCCGCGCCCTGCCCCAGCACCATCCCGACCGCATCGCGCTGGAAGCGCAGTTCGACGCGCTGTTCGACCAGTTCACGCAGTTCAGCACCGGGCTCGCCGCCAAGCGCGCCGAGTTCAAGCGGCTCAGTGATGCCCTGGACAAGATCAACGCCAGGTATGCCGCCCAGCGCCACGCCCTCGACTTCGACACGCCCATGCGCGCCGCCATCGGCAGCAAGGTCCTCTCCGCCATCGGCTTCAGCGTCGCCGGCCTGCGCACCAAGGCGAACAGCGCCATCGCGAACGACTTCCGGCTGAAGATCATCCACTGCCGCTTCAACACCGCCGGCGCCGCCACCAGCCTGGAGATGCGCAAGAACTACCTCGGCGCCACCCTGGGCGAGATCCCCTTCAACCTCGAAGCCGGCAAGCAGTTCCTCTGGTCCGGCCCCTACATCGTGATCAACACCAACCGCCATGAAGACATCACCATGGCCCACGAGATCGTCCACGCCTCCGGCCGCGGCCACCTCCCGCCCGTGCCCAGGCTGAAGGACCTAACCAAGCACACCCGCAGCATCACCGCCGACCCCACCGGCAAGCTCGTCGTGCCGCCGATCGTCGAGTACGTCGACCGCGGCAACGAGGACGGCCCGCCCAACGACATCATCAACTACCAGGCCAAGGGCAGGAAGGCCGCGGACGTGATCCTCCAGGACAGCGACAAGCTCGCCATGGAGGAAGCCGATTTCGTGAAAGAACCGCCGGCTCCGGCGTAACGTACTCCCAGCGGAGGCACACATGGGCGAAGACCCGAAGCCGGAAACATTCAACGTGAAGGTCCTGCACCGGCTCGCGCCGTTGTGGCATGCGTGGCTCGGGCTGCGCGATCGCGCGGTCGCGCTGCAGCCCTGCCGTGTGCCGATCCTGATGGTAGTCGCGGGCCTCGCGTTCCTGCTGCTCGCCGCGCAGGGCGAGGACGTGGCGCGCGCGCTCGCCGAGCGGCGCAGCAACGACCCGTACTCCTGGCAGACGTTCTGGTTCTTCACCGCGAGCCTCGCCTGGTCGCTGTCGGCCTGGTACTGGGCGCGGACCATGCTCTTCCTCAAGCTGCCCGGCGTGCCCGAGCAGCAGGCGGGCCTCGACCGCCTGCGCACCTGGACGCCGCGCCTGCTCGGCTTCTTCGCCACGCTCGGCGTCGCCGCGGCGTTCTACAAGGCCTCGCTGGGCTACGAGCCCGGCGAGCACGAGGACGTGAAGGACCTGCTGGAGTTCTACGCCTTCTGGTGCGCCGCGGGCGCGGTGGCGTTCCTCGTCGTCGCCTCGACTCGCAGGAAGATCGCGCGCGCCGTGTACAGCAAGGTGAAGCTCCGGGTGCTGAACCTGCCGAAGCTCGACGAGCAGACCTACGGCGCGCTCGACTTCAAGGACCTCGGCCGCGCGACGCGCACGCTGCTCTTCGTCGCCATGTTCGCCGCCATCGGGATGTTCGCGCTGATGGCGTTCGGCACGCAGCGCGCCGCGCCGGCGATGGGCTCGGCCGCGATCGTGCTGTTCGCCGCCGGGATCTGGATCGCCGCCGCCAGCACGCTCGACTTCATCGGCATGCGCCTGCGCTTCCCGGTCTTCTCCGCGCTTCTGATCCTGGCCGTGGTGTTCAGCTTCTGGAACGACAACCACGCGGTGCGCACCCTGGCCGAGGCGCAGCCCGAGAAGCGCGCCAACGTGCGCACCAGCCTGCGCGCCTGGATCGCGCGGCACGACGCCGCGATCAAGCGCGGCGAGCGCGTCCCGTTCTACGTGGTGAACGCCGAAGGCGGCGGCATCCGCGCCGCCTACTGGACCGTGACCGTGCTCGGCGAGATCCAGAACCGCCACCCGCACTTCACCGAGCACGTCTTCTCGCTGAGCGGCGTCTCCGGCGGCAGCCTCGGCGCAGCCGTGTTCCTCGCCCTGGTGGCCGAGTCGCGCGAGGCCCGGTACCCGTTCGACTTCAAGAAGAAGGCGCAGGCCATCCTCAGCGAGGATTTCCTCTCCCCGGTCGTCGCCAGCCTGCTGTTCCCCGACCTGGCGCAGCGCTTCCTGCCCGTTCCCGTGCCGGCCTTCGACCGCGCGGTGACACTCGAGCGGGCGTGGGAGCAGGCGTGGCAGACGCACGTCGGCGGCCGCAACCGCATGGCCGAGCCCTTCGACCGCCTGTGGACCGACTCGAAGCAGTGGACGCCCGCCCTCCTCCTCAACGCCACCTGGGTCGAGACCGGCAAGCGCATCATCACCAGCAACATGCGCGTCGCCGCCGGCCGGCGGCGCGAAGACTTCGTCGACGTCGAGGACGCCCACGCGTTCTTCGCGCCGCGTTCCGTCTCCCTCTCCACCGCGGCGCACATGAGCGCGCGCTTCACCTACGTCAGCCCCGCCGGCACCCTGGTAAAGGACGGCAAGACCCACGGCCGCGTCGTGGACGGCGGCTACTTCGAGAACTCCGGCGCCACCGCCACCCTCGCCATCCTCCAGCTCATCAAGGAGCTGCGCGACAACGGCGACAAGCGCTGGGACCGCGTCGACCCCTACGTCATCCACATCAGCAACGACCCGGTCGAAGCGAAGTACGCCAACGACAGCCTTCGCACCGCGCCCGGCAACCCCAACATCAAGCCGCGGGAATTCCTGAACGAAGCCCTCTCGCCGCTATGGAGCCTCCTTCACACGCGCGACGCCCGCGGCTACTACGCCCGCGAGAGCGTCGCCTGGCAGGTCGGCCATTCCTACTACCTGCACTTCGGCCTGTGCCGCCGCTCCGTAAACGTCCCCCTCGGCTGGGTCCTCTCCCAAAGCACCCGCGCCCGCATGGAGGCGCAGCTCATCAACCCCGACCTGCGCTGCGTCGACAAGGAGGACTCCAGGCCGGTCTTCGACAACCCCGAGAACCTGGCGAAGATCGACGCCCGCCTCGCTCTGCGCAAGCCCTGACATGCGGAGAACGCATATCTTCTATAGCAAAACGCGCATTTCCTGCGCCGCCGCAGCGGCTATCCTTCGGCGATGCGCCACAACCCCAATGCCGACCTCGTCGGCGACCCGGATTTCCGCAGCAAGCTGAGCACGCCCGCCCTCGCCGTCGACCTCGACGCGATGGAGCGCAACATGAAAGCGATGGCCGAGCTGGCGAAGAAGCACAAGCTCGCGCTGCGCCCGCACGGCAAGGCGCATAAATCCCCGCGCATCGCCAAGCTGCAGATCGCCGGCGGCGCGGTCGGCGTGTGCTGCGCGACGATCGGCGAGGCGGAGGTGATGGCGGCCGGCGGCATCGAGGACATGCTGATCACCGCGCCCCTGCCCTCGCCCGCCAAGCTCGCGCGCCTGTCGCGCCTGCTCGCCACCGTGCCGCGCCTCGCCGTGGTGGTCGACCTGCCCGAGACGGTCGAGCAGATGGCGGCGTTCACCAAGGGCGCCAAGCACACGCTGACGGTGTTCATCGACGTCGACGTCGGCCAGCGCCGCACCGGCGTGACCGAGCACGCCGTGGCGCTGGAGATCGCCAAGCGCATCGCCGGCTCGAAAGGCATGAAGCTCGGCGGCCTGCAGGGCTACGCCGGCACCCTCCAGTCGGTGGTGGCGTACGAGGAGCGCCTGGCGAAGTGCCGCGAGGTGCACGAGAAGCTGCGCGCGCTGAAGCAGGCGCTGGAAGCGGCGGGCCACGCCTGCCCGGTCGTCACCGGCGTGGGCACCGGCACGCTGCTCGCTGACGCGACCGGCGGCGTGTTCACCGAGATCCAGCCCGGCTCCTACCTCTACATGGACGCGCAGTACTCGGGCGTGGAGATCTCGAAGGAGGACCCGCACCCGTTCCACACCGGGCTGCGCCTCTTCGCGCGCATCATCTCCGCGCCGCACGCCGGCACGGCGACCACCGACGCCGGGCACAAGTCGATGCCGGGCGACGGCCCGGCTGCGCCGAAGGTGGTGGCCGGCGCGCCAGGCGACACGGTCTACAAGTATTCCGGCGACGAGTTCGGGCGCCTCGAGTACACGGACAAGGCCTTCCGCGCCGAAGTCGGCACGCTGATCGAGTGCCACGTCCCGCACTGCGACACTGCGATGGCGGTGCACGACCACCTGCTGGGCTTTCGCGGCGGCAAGCTCGAGGCCGTCTGGCCGATCGAGGCGCGGGGCGCCTGGTGATCGCCTGGGGCGAGGTCACCGTCGAGCGCGTGCTCGAGTTCGACGGGCCCGGCCTCGACCCCTTCTTCCTCCTGCCTGAGCTCACGCAGGGCTTGCTGGACGAGCACCGCCGCTGGCTCGAGCCCTATCTGCTCGACGCGCAATCGGGCAAGCTGCGCAGCTCGTTCCACTCGTTCGTCATTCGCACGCCGCGCACCATCACCGTGGTCGACACCTGCGGCGGCAACGACAAGCACCGGCCGAACCGGCCGCGCTACCACATGAAGAAGCACCCGTACCTCGAGCGCCTCGCCGCGATCGGCGTGCGGCCGGAGGACGTGAACTACGTGCTGTGCACGCACCTGCACGGCGACCACGTCGGGCAGAACACGCGCCTGGTCGACGGCCGCTGGGTGCCGACCTTCCCGAACGCGAAGTACCTCATCTCGCGCGTGGAATGGGACTACTGGATCGACGCCGCCAACCGGCGCAAGTACAACGAAGACCTGTTCTTCGAGGACAGCGTCCAGCCGATCCTCGACGCCGGCCTGGTGCAGTTCATCGACGACGGCTTTACCGTCGACCGCGGCATCAGCGCCGTGCAGACCCCCGGCCACACGCCGGGGCATCTTTGCGTGCGCTTCGAGCACGAGGGACGCGAGGTGGCGATGATGAGCGGCGACCTCATGCACAACGCGCTGCAGGTCACCGAGCCCGCGCTGAACAGCTGCTTCTGCGTCGACGCGGCGCAGTCCCGCGCCACGCGGCGCATCTTCCTCGAGCGCTGCCAGGACAACGCCACGCTCGTCCTGCCCGCCCACTTCCCGACCCCGACCGCCGGACGGGTCGTGCGCACCGGCGGCCGCTTCCACTTCGGATTCGACGGACCCTTTCCCACTATCAGAGGCAATCCATGAAGCTCCTCGCGGCCCTCCTGGCCTTCTCCTTCGCCGCCCTGTCCCATGCGCAGGCGTTCCCGAACAAGCCCGTGCGCATCATCGTTCCCTACGGCGCCGGCGGCTCCACCGACGCCACCGCGCGCGTGCTCGCCGCGTCGCTCACCAGCACGCTGGGCCAGACCGCGATCGTCGAGAACCGCGCCAGCGCGACCGGCATCGTCGGCGTGGAGTACGTCACCCGCTCCGACCCGGACGGCTACACCCTCATCTTCGCCAGCGCCTCGACCCACGCCGTCAACCCGCACGTCTACAAGACCATCCCCTACGACCCGATCAAGGGCTTCACGCCGATCTCCATGGTCTCGGCCTCGGAGTTGATGATCTCGCTCAACCCCGCGGTCCCCGCGAAGAACCTGAAGGAGCTGATCGACTACGCCCACGCCAACCCGGGCAAGCTCAACTTCGGCTCCAACGTCGGCTCGATCCTCCACCTCGCCGGCGAGCTCTTCAACGACCTGGCGAAGACCAAGATCGCCCACGTGCCCTACAAGAGCAGCGGCCAGGCGCTGACCGACCTCCTCTCCGGGCAGATCCAGGTGATGTTCGACACCGTGCCGAGCGCGCTGCCGCAGATCAAGGCCGGCAAGCTGCGCGGCATCGCCATCGCCTCGCCCAAGCGCGACCCCCAGCTCCCCGACGTCCCCACCGCGAAAGAAGCCGGCCTCGCCGGCTACGAAGTCGCCACCTGGTCCATGATCGAAGGCCCCGCCAACCTTCCGCGCGACATTGTCGCCAGGCTCAACACCGCCATCGTCGCCGCCGTGAAGTCCCCCGAGCTGCAAACGCGCTTCGCCCAGATGGGCCTCATCCCGCAATCCTCCACCCCCGACGAAGCCGCCGCCATCCTGAAAGCCGACCACGCGCGCTGGGGCACGGTAGTGAAGAAGCTCGGCCTCGTCGTCGAGTAGCCCCGCCCCCGCGGGGGTTTCCGCTTCGCCCCCCTGTTAAGGGGGGACGTGAGCCTACGGCGAACGGGGGGTTGCTTTCGATAGCGCGTTACCTATGGTGCCCGTGTCCGTGTCCGTGTCCGTGTCCGTGCCCGTTCCGGTTCCGGAGCGCCGCGCCGGGCTCCAAATCCATCAGCTCCAGTGCGGCGCGACCGAGAGGGCCGTAGGGATTCGCAAACGTTTCGTTATGCTCGAAGTGGTTGTACCCCTCCGCGACTATCAGCTTCACGTCCTTGCGGGCGGCTTTCAACGCCGCGGCGAAATCCTTGGTCTGCCGCTGAAATTCCGGCGTTTCCTTGGTTCCGTGGCTGAGCACGACGGGGAAGTGAATGTTTTGGATGTGATTGATCGGGCTGAGTTTGTAGATCGTGTCGTTCAGCTGGAAATTGACGTAGAGGTTGCGTGCGGAAAGGGACGCGGGATACAAGTCGTACATGCCGCTGCCGCACACCGCTCCCTGGATGAAATCGCTCGGCAGACCTCTCGCCGCCCAGTTGGTGGTGATCACGACGCCGCAAAGATGGCCGCCGGAAGAGAACCCAGAGATGTAGATCCGATTCGGATCGATCTTCAGCTTTTTCGCGTTCTTGTACACCCAGGCGACGCCTGCGCGGACCTGCTCGGCCATGGTGATCAGGCTGCCGCCCGACTGGATGACATTGATGAAGTCGAGAGAGACGAGGTTCGCCCCTGCTGAGACGAAGTTCTCCGCCATGGAGGTAGCGCCCGACGCCGAACCGGATCGCCACGCTCCGCCATGGATATAGATCATGGTGGGCGCATTCCGTTCTCCGTCAAGGGACCGGTACAGATTCAGCCCTTCATTCGCAGTCGGGCCATACGCATACCGCTCGGGAGGGCCGAAGCGCGCGACGTACTCGGCGCTTAACTGGTTGCTGCGCGCCCCGGTATCAGGAGGATCCTGCTGCCAGCACGCCTGGTCGTACGCCGAGTCGATTTGAGCCTTCGTGTACTGGACCCCGTGCGCATCGGTATAGACGATCGGGTCGCTGGCTTGTGCCGGGGGCAATTTCCAGGCAGGCCAAGGGCAGTAGGCCGGTGAGGCCGGCGGCGTGAATTGCGCCCAGCTAGGCGTCGCTATCGTCGCGGCGACGATCGCCACGCCGAAGATCCCGCGCAGGGTCCAGGCTTTGTTGGAATTCATGATTCCTCCTCTCGTGAGTCGGAGAAGTATCACCTCGACGCGGGGGCGATTGATTCGAGTTCTTCATCAACTTACCGGCTGATGCTCATAGACGTGAGCCTACGGCGAACGGGGGGGTTGTCTTAGATAGATACGTCACGGTGCGGCACGTAGTAGTAGGGCAATGGACCCCGTCCGCGCCCTTCTGCTGGGCTTCCTCCTCGCTCTCGCCCCCGCCGCCCTCGCCGAGCGCCTGGAGCTCCCCCTGCGCGTGCCGCTGTAGGTCGTGCGCGATGCGCTCGCGAAGCAGCTCGCCGCGTCCTCGGGCAACACCGGCGAGATCTGGCGCGAGGGCAAGTGCCGCTACCTGCGCCTCGAGCCGCCGAAGCTCGAAGCCGCCGAGCGCG
>Ga0193752_1000195_pt1 | contig 73606 bp, 83 predicted proteins | sample H1c1metaG_FD_144924 | JGI IMG/M metagenome (GOLD analysis project Ga0193752, IMG submission 144924) | Soil microbial communities from a riparian zone of the East river system, Colorado, United States - H1c1 | ecosystem: Environmental > Terrestrial > Soil > Riparian zone | place: USA: East River... | reverse complement strand
CCGCGGATACCGGGCCCGGTTTGATGAATTCTTAAAGAAACGCGCTATCTAGCCTTCTCGTTCGTCCCGCAAACCCGAAAAGCACAACGGCAATACGTTCATCCATCACAAATGGATTTTTTTGCCGCGCCTTTCTGTCGTAAGCTGACGCAGCATCTTTCAGCAACCCTTATATATGAAGTTATTGGTCTATTTACTGCTATTCGCCTGCACGATCACGGCCACGGCCCAATCGGTAAAACAGGAACTAACCGGTCGTGCTCCCGAACTAAAGGTGCAGAAAGGCTGGCTCAATACAGACAAGCCGCTGTCGCTTGCGGATCTGAAGGGCAAGATCGTGCTGCTCGATTTTTGGACCTACGGATGCATCAACTGCATCCATGTCATCCCAGACCTAAAAAGGCTCGAAGCAAAATATAAGAACGAACTCGTCGTCATCGGCGTCCATTCCGGCCTGTTCACAAATGAAAAGGATACCGAGAATATTCGCCATATAATTTTGCGATACGGTCTCGAACATCCGATCGTTAACGATGGAGATTTTAAGATCTGGAAGGCTTACAAGGTCAACGCATATCCGACACAGGTCATTATCGATCCCAACGGCGATGTCGTCGCAACAACGACCAGCGAAGGCCAGCTCGGCGTACTCAATAAAATTATCGGCGAGACAGCAGCGAAGTTTCGCGCGGGCGGAACGCTCAATGAAAAGCCGATGACCTTCGCCCTCGAACGCGACAAGTATACCGATGGGCCGCTTGCCTTTCCCGGCAAGATCCTCGCGGACGCAAAGTCGAATCGTTTGTTTATCGCCGACACGGGCCATAACCGCATCGTCGTCAGCGACCTTGCCGGAAAGCTGATCGAGGTGATCGGCAGCGGGCAACCGGGACGACAGGATGGCGGTTTTGAAACTGCGAGGTTTTATCGCCCGCAAGGATTGGCGTTGGACGGCGACACGCTCTATGTCGCGGACACATCGAACCAGCTTATCCGCCGCGTCGATCTGGCTTCGAAGAAAGTAGAGACCATTGCAGGCACGGGCGTTCAGCGTCGGCAGGAAATTGGCGGGCCTGCCGCAACCGCTACGCTCAATTCTCCGTGGGATCTGCTTGTTGTGGGACGGCAGTTGTTTATCGCAATGGCGGGCAATCATCAGGTCTGGGTGATGGACGTTGACAAAAAAACGGTCGAGCCGTTTGCTGGCACCGGCGACGAAGGGTTAAAGGACGGAACGCTGGAAACAGCGACATTCGCACAGCCATCCGCATTGGCGTACGACGGAAAGAATCTTTACGTCGCCGATCCGGAAAGGAACCGGATACGCGCGATCGACCTGAGCGAAAGAAAGGTAAGGACGCTGCCCAATACGGACATCGATCCGGAAGTGGAAGAAGGCTCATTGACCCAGCCAAAGCGTCTTCAGCATCCGGCCGGGATCGCGATGGTGGAAAAGAATCTGATCATAGCCGACACGTATAATCACCAGATCAAGCAGGTCAACCCGGATACGGGTTATGTCAAAACGCTGTTCGGCGACGGCAAATACGAACGTCTTGACGGAAAAAAAGCCCGCTTTTACGAGCCGGGCGGAATAAGCGTAGCAGGCGAGCGTGCCTATGTTGCGGACACAAATAACCATTCGATCCGCGTGATAGATCTAAATGGAAAAACGGTACAGACGCTGACAATAACCGGATTGCAGCCGCCGAAAAATAACGAAGTGCAATGAAAATAATTGTTAAGTGTTTTGCAATTTTATGTTGGGCGGGCATAAGTCTCGCCGCCTTTTCATTCTCGCAAACGGCGTCTGTCACCGTACCGTACCCGACCGGCTTTCGGTCATGGGTCCACGTAAAAACCGGGATCGTTGGAAAGGACAGCCCCAGATTCAAGAATTACGTGGGAATCCACCATATCTACGCCAACCCAAAGGCAGTGGAAGGTTACGAGAAGGGTACGTTTCCCGACGGCTCAGTGATCGTGGTCGATGTCTTGGAAGCTCCTGAAATAAACAGCATCACGTCCGAAGGTTCGCGTAAATTTATCGACGTTATGCGCAAGGACAGCAAGAAATTTGCAAAGACTGCCGGTTGGGGATTTGAAAAATTTAATGGCGACAGCACGACAGAGCGTCTTTTAAATGAAGGATCTGCAGCCAATTGTTCGGCTTGTCACGCTTCGCAGAAAGACCACGTTTTCAGCGATCTTCGAAAATAGAAAAGGAGAACAAAATGGAAGACAACGCACTTATTTCCGACCTTGAGATCTCGTCCGCGAGCGAAAAACCCCAGGCGTTAAAAGCGATCGTCTATTCCTGGCTGACTGTCGGCGTTCTGGACGGCATCGCCGCCACGGTGAATTCGACGGTCCAGGGTGGAAATCCGATCCGCGTTTTCCAGTACGTGGCGAGCGGAGTTTTAGGGCCGAGATCTTACGAAGGCGGCTTGGCCACATATGCCCTCGGCGTCTTGTTCCATTTTACGGTCGCCCTCGGCGCGTCTATCGTTTTCTTTGCGGCGAGCCGGTTCTTGCCTTTCCTTACACGGATGCCGTTCGTCTCCGGCCCGATCTACGGCGTCATTGTTTATTTTGTAATGCGAGAGGTCGTCAGCCCGCTTTCGCTCGTTTCGAAAGGAACACCGACAATTTCAGGCACGATCATAATGATCTGCATACACATCGTTTGCGTCGGCCTGCCGATCGCGCTGATCACCAGCAAATTTGCTAACACAACTAGATCATATGAATAGGCTCACTTTAGTTTTCGCGGTGCTGTGCATTGCAGCGTCGTTTCCAGTTGCAGCGCAGAATAATGTGCCGCCGGACATCCGCGAAATGGCGCGACGGGTGAATATGCCGGTCGTATTGACGGTGCCGGGAATGGCGGATGTAAAGGTTGTAGAAAATCTAAAATATAGCGATGCGAATGATGCGAATCTGCTGATGGATGTTTACGTGCCGCCCAATATCGCTAAAACGGAAAAGCGGCCGGTGGTGATTTTTATTCATGGCGGGGCGAGATCGGAATGGACGCCAAAAGATTGGGGCGTTTACAAAACCTGGGGCCGGCTGATAGCCGCGTCCGGTTTTGTAGGCGTGACATTTACGCACCGGCTTGAATATCCGGCGAGATCGCTAGAAACCGGAGCGAAAGACGTAACCGATGCGATCAAATACTTTCGTATGCACGCCGATAAGTACAACGCAGACCGCGACCGTATCTCGCTGATCGGGTATTCCGCCGCTGGCCCGATGTTAACGCTCGGAATGCGTGGCGAAACGCCTTACATAAAATGCCTTGTGGCCTTTTACGCGTTTATGGACGTTCAGCGCGCTGAGCATCGAAAAACTGAGGGTGCCGCAGCACTAACCACTTTCTCCGCAGTTACATATCTGGAAAAGAATCCGCAGTTGTTACCGCCGATGTTTATAGCACGGGCCGGGCGTGATGAGATACCGATGATGAACGATTCGATCGACCGGTTCATTAACCTCGCGATCTCTAAGAACATCGAACTCAGTTTCGCAAATCACACCAACGGCGTTCACGGTTTGGACAACCAGAACGACGACGCCCGCTCACGCGAGATCATCCAAAACGTCATCGCCTTTCTCAAAACAAATCTAAAATAAAGTCACATTTCAGGTCCGGCGGCGGCCATTAGGTTTGGGGTGAATGCGGGTTCGCTGTGGTCGAAGACGTCGTCGAGTTCTTTTTCGACACTGCCGTGGCCGGCGGGTATCTTTTTGATGAGCGGTTCGAAATTGCGGAAATCGTAGAGCCCGGGATCGAGCAGATGCGAACCGGTCACGTTTGTCAGCGCCGTCAGAATCGAGCTGCGAATGAACGGAGTTTCTTTTTCCAGTTCGTTTAGCAGACGCTTGACGCGAGCGCGTTTCAGATTGGGCTGCGAACCGCAGAGGTTGCAGGGAATGATCGGAAACTCGCGTTCGGCGGCGTATTTCGCCACCTCTTTTTCCTGGCAATATGCGAGCGGACGGATGATCGTGTTGCGGCCGTCGTCGCTGCGAAGTATCGGCGGCATCGCCTTTAACTGGCCGACGTAAAACAAATTCAGCAGAAAGGTGTGAACAATATCGTCCGCGTGGTGGCCAAGCGCGATCTTTGTACAGCCTTCTTCAACAGCGACGTTGTAAAGAATGCCGCGGCGCAGACGTGAACAGAGCGAACAGTATGTTTTCCCTTCCGGAATATGCTGAGTAACGATCGAATAAGTGTCTTCCTCGACAACGCGGTAATTAACGCCGATCTCGTCCAGATATTCGGGCAGAATGTGTTCGGGAAAATCGGGCTGTTTTTGGTCTAAATTGACGGCAAAGATCTCAAAATCGATCGGCGCACGCTTTTGCACATCGAGCAGCAGGTCGAGCATGGTATAGCTGTCCTTTCCGCCGGAAACGCACACCATTACCTTGTCGCCGTGCTCGATCATCGAAAAGTCGTGGATCGCCTTCCCGACCTTTTTCATCAATTTATGCTTTGTCTTGCTTTCCACTTTACAGTTGGCCGCAAACAGGCGGCGAAACCCTTAATTCTCACACTTCGCAAGGTTTTTTACAACCTGTAATAAAAAACGGTAGTGGTGTAAAAAAATGTTGCTGAGTCCACTTTAGGTAAAAAATGATTGCTTACCAACTAAGTCTGTGTTAAAACACGTCTGATGGAATCCCCCGCAAAAGATATTGTATTAGCTATTCTCGGTGGCTCAGTATCTCTTGCAGCGTTGCTTCTAGTTTTTGTGGGCTTCCTTCTTGCCCAAGCCGCCTCTTTCACGTCGGATACGCCTGACAGCATTATCGCTAGATACGGAATGGCGGGTAAAATTGGAAGTATCCCTGTTTTCTTATGCTTGGTACTGGCAATTCTTTCGATTTGCTGTCTCCGCTTTCCAAGCGATTGCCTTTTTAACATTTGCTTTTGGGGGTTTATTTTATTGCTAACGATAAGCATAGCGTATGCGGCGTTAGCAATTTTCTACTACCTTTCTCCAAAGTAGGGATTCACTATGAGCCTAACCACTGAGACTCTGCACCGTCTACGCTCAAAAGCATTTGACAAGTTTTACACACAGCATCAAGCTAAATGGAAGAAATGCGTTGAGAATGCAACCACCTATGTCAAATCTTTCATCCATGATAAAGATAAGCCTCGTCCGGCTGACATAGCTGAGGTTTTACAAAATGCATTGAAGATTGACCCTGATTTTGAAAAATATACAGCAGAAAAAAAGTTGAAAGAAAAATACTGGGTCAGCGATTTTGCAGATTATATAATTGATCAAATTTATCCGCCCGCGAATGTTGAGTAAACTAAAGGAGTTTCGAAATGTCTACACGTACACTTGCCGAACAATTCATAAACGATCAGCTTGAGATAATGCGTGAACACGGGAAAGCGCCAAAGTTAAGCGCTGAGCAGTACGACAAGGCGGTCGCAAGTACTGAAAAGACTTTTGCCGCAATGCGCCACACGGAGCCTAAATCACAGAAAAAGGCTCCGCAGGGACACGCAATGACTGCAAAAAGCTAGTATCTGAGCAAATCCTCAACACTCCAAAAAGTTTTGGCTATCCCGTGAGCCATAGCTGGAGTTGCGCCGTCTAATGATCTGTGCGGTCGGCAGAAATTGTAAAACGCAAAGAATAGAGCCGCCATATATTTCATATTCGCCAACTTTTTGCTGAAAGCATTTGTTAAGCGTGTAAGCCGTCTGAGGCTCATTCTTATAGTCAGATTCAACCTTTCTATGTGCGACGTGCAAAGACGTTCCATATCAGGATTGCCAAAGATCGGCGTGGGAATCGCTTTAATAAACTTGCTTGGCGAATACTTGCCGGACGTTCGCTTTCCTTCTTTCGGGTTGTCGTAAATCTTGGTCAATTGGGCGTAGTCTATTCGCGAACCTAACGAATAGTGAACTGCTTCCATATAGCTGCTCCAAGCGTCCGTACTAAGCTGAAAATGCCCTTTGGTCGCTTCGTTCAACTTCTCTGTGAAAGCTATTGTGTTCGTCGCATCGCGTGTTCCTATGTGGTACGCGAGGACAAGTTTTGAATGTGTTTCGAGAGCGACGAACGTGTAACAGTCGCCAAGTTCGTCGCTGACAGGCGTGGTCAAAACTTTCCGTTTCTTGGTACGCATTTTCATTCCGACGAATCCCCAAAGTTCATCGGCCTGCACGTCTCGAACCGTGAGAGCCTTTATCTTGTCATTCAAAAGGCGATCTGCTTTCGCTCCGGCAACGCCTATCAATTTGAGTATCGTTCGCTTCTCAACGCCCGTGAGACGTTGAACGCTCCGTATGCTCATTCCTTCCAAAAGCATAGAAACGACCATTGCGGCCTTCTCGGTCGGCAGCGTCATTCTTTCTAACGGTTTATCTTGATATTCGGTGAATGTTCGATTGCAGGGAACGCATCGAAATCGTTGTGAGCCTTTCTTATCTTTTCCGTTTTTCTTCGCATTCGCTTCGCAGTTGTGGCAAACCATTTGTGAATCTCCTATTGAATTCACACAGGGCGAAGCGTATAATGCAGTTGGATAGTCGCACTGCTTCGGCTGTGTGGTTATAGCCTCAGAGGAAGTATCAGCTTCCTTTGGGGCATCATTTAAGTGATCGGCGACGGTGGGATTCGAACCCACGAACGATTGAAGGGCGTTTCGCAGATTATCAGTCTGGTGCAATAAACCACTCTGCCACGTCGCCAAAAACTTTTCAGAATTAGCCAGCTTTTTGCTGGCTTTTTCTGTTTTTGAATCAAAGAACTAGATATGATTATACCTATGGCTGATATAATGTCAATAGGGTAAGCCATAAAAGAGCCATAAAACGTAAAATAAATCCTTGCATATGGCTCAACGCTGTGGTATCGTAACGGAATTGGAGGCGAACAATGACAGAAACCGAAGAAAATTCGAAGCAAAAGAAGTTCCGTAGCCCAAACTACCCGTTCATAGGACTGAAAGAAGCCTTAAAAAAAGCCACCGTTCTCAAAGAAAAAGGCGGACTTTTCGAAGTGCCGTTTCGATCAGCGATGGAACTTTGGAAGTATAAAGTCGGCTCGACAAGCCAAACCATAGCGGCTCTAAAAGCATTTGGGCTAATAACAGTCACGGGTGAGGGCGAATCCCGTAAAATGAAGGTTACTGATGTGGCAAGAAAGATACTAGGAGAGCATCCCGAACGACCGCAATTACTGAAAGAAGCGGCGGTTAAGCCGCCTGTTTACCAAGATTTGTGGCGTCAGTTCGGAGGAGGAGTATTACCTGCCGACAGCATAATAGCCAACTATCTCGAATATGATAGAAAATTTAATCCTGAGGTTATCAAGGGCGTTATCAGCGATTTCAGGGACACTATTACCTTTGCAAACCTCTCAACTTCTGATAAAATAGCCTCTACGGACGTGGATTCAGAAGAGGTTAATACACCTGTAAACACGTCTGAAACTAATAATCAGGATAAGGACGATATAGAGCAAAATAAGAAGGCGTCCGTTCTGAAAGGCGGCGTTATGTACAGCATAAATATAGAGTTATTGGAAGACGGTCAGATAAATATAGCGACATCGGACGGTTCGCTTACAAGTAAGATGTTGAAACTGCTGACGGAGGTGTTCGAACTTAAAGAAAGGTACGAAACGAAGCCCGAAAAGCAGGCTGACCTTGATAGCGTTTTAGCGGCAATGGCTGACGGAACTATTAAATAAAAGGAAGCGGAGTAGTTATGAGTAATTGGATAGAAGAGGATGGGAAAGCCTTTACCGACGCTCTCAACGAGAAACAGCGAGTGCGAAACCTAATTGCATATTCAGATTATTGGAGCAATCTGCTGGAGAAGATCAGAACAGATGTTGCGGCTCTAAATTAAAACGAACATTGGAAACCACATTTTGGCGGTGTTCCGCTTGAGTGTAATAACTGTCCGGGTGGTCTACTTATAATCAAAGGAAAGCTTCCCGCAATGCTGGTTTATGTAACGAAAGATTCCGAAACCATTGATGTCAAAACCGAAGTCTATCGCAGATCCGGTGGGAATCCGGAGCGGACACAGACGGAGACTCTAAAGGTTGGCAGTAACGGTGAAAATGTTCATTTGGCAAGCAGGGAAGCTTTGTATGTGATTCCTGAACAGGCGTCCCAGTACATACTGACCCGCCTGTTGGAATTCATTAGACAAAATTCTTAGGTCAGCAACATTTTTTTACACCACTACCTAAAAAACTGGACACTGACTACGCGGTCGTTTATCATTCTTTTGCAGGCACTATTCAGTAATTTCACTTCTTACAAAGTGGTTTCGCTAAGTCTTCAGTCCTCCGCTGGACGTATTGCTGCCTCAAGTTTTAACAATTCGAAAGGAGATAACGTCTTATGATCAGAATGGGAAGAAATTCCAAACCTGAAGAATCTGATGCCCCGGATTTTCAAACTAGTTCCCCAACTACACCCCCCGCATACCAATATGGCAGCGAAAGCACGAACACGGTGACCCGTCCGTCGACCGACAGTGAGAATATTGCACGCGATATTAAGGACGGCAAGCTTAGCGGATTCGTCGGCCACGGCACGACGCTGACCGGCGACACCACCTTTCAAATGATGCTCCGTGTGGACGGGCATCTCAACGGTACGGTCTCATCGGAAGGCGGCACGCTGATCGTCGGCAATAACGGGCAACTCGACGCACACGTCTCGGTCGGCGTAGCAAATGTGAATGGAGCGATCAACGGCGACGTTACCGCTACGGAGAAAATTCACCTTGGCCGCACGGCAAGAGTTGTCGGCAACATCTCGACGCCAAAGCTCGTTATTGAGGAAGGCGCGGTGTTCGAAGGCGGATGTACGATGCTGAAGGCGAGAGAGACCCAGGAGAAGACCGCAGCGGCCGCAAACACGCCGTCATACGGAACGGCTTCGCAATACAGCAGCAGCTACGCTTCGACAGATGCAACGGATGACGATGATGACGACGAAGTTTCATTATCGACAGCCGAGGACGAAGAAGAGAAATCTGAAACGGCGACCGTTTAGGTTGGCGAAAGGATCAAATTAAAAAAGAGGCTGTCTGAAAAGGCGGCCTCTTTTGTTATTGGTATAAAAACTGGATAAGCGGCATTGTAACCGTTTTCTTTGTTCCGTGTTTTTCTGTGTCTTTCCGTGCTTTCTGTGGTTTCCGCATTCGTGCATTGACCACGGACTGCACGGAAACACGGAACAAAACTACTTTTCAGACGGCCTCTTTTTGCATGTGTTGTTTATGCGGTAAATGCGAACTATACTTTTCAAAACACGATTCGAAACAAATCAAAGGGAGGAATTTATCAGATGCTGAATGATTTCAAAAAATTCATCGCCCGTGGAAACGTGCTCGACCTGGCCATTGCCGTAATTATGGCCGGCGCCTTCGGTGCGATCGTGAAGACATTTACCGACGGAATTATTATGCCAGTCGTCGGTTTGCTGACAGGGCCGATAGATTTCAAGAGCAGGGTGATCAATCTGGGATCGATGCCCGTTTCTAACGGCGAAGAGATCGCGGCCGCGATCGCCGCAAAACAGCCGCTGATAATGTACGGCCAACTTATCAACGACGTGATCAGTTTCCTGATCGTCGCGTTCGTTATGTTCCTCCTTGCAAAATACGCGATCAGCCTCTTCAAAGGCCTCGAAGCCGCGCCAGACCCGACCTCGGAAGAAAAGTTGTTGACCGAGATCAGAGATATTTTGAAGGCAAAATAAACTAGAGATGAGGTCGCATGCGGATAAAGCGGATTCTGGGATATTTAATATCCGCGTGAATCCGCTTCATCCGTAATATCCGCGTTCTATTTTTTCGTGGCGATCGTCCATTCCGGAGTGACACAGAAATCGAGTGGGATGTCGCCTTCATGCACATCGTCGATCTTTTCGACCGACGGAAAAAAGCTGAGGCCGATCTTCAAACAGTCTGACCGGCATTTGCCAAGAAACCTGTCGTAAAACCCTTTTCCATAACCAACGCGATAACCGCGTTCGTCAAAACACACTAACGGAACGAGAACAATATCGATCTCGCCCGGATCGACGACATCGCCATCGGTCGGTTCCGGTATCTTCCAATTGTTCTCAACTAACTTAGTACCCGAAGTAAAAAGCAGAGAGTCTATGTCGCCAGTTTCGTCATTTATTCGCGGAGCCAGCGTTTTGACGTGAGGGAAATCGGCCCAAAGACGCTCAAAAATACCCGACGTTTCAACTTCGCCGGTGTGTTTTAACGAAATGAAGCAATGGATCGTTTTGATCGCGGCAAGATCGAACCGCTCAAATAATGAAGCGGCGATCCTAGCGCTAAGTTCGGCGTGGTCAGCAGGCGAGATCGAGCGCCGCTTTGCAAGATAAATTTTCCGGAGTTCGGATTTGGTCATCGACAAAGAAACTCTCCGATCAAGCCGGTCAGCCTCTTTTCTTATCAGGCCGCTGTTTGATCGCGGCTTTATTAACACGGGGCGAGACAATAGAGTCCTTGAACTCCGCGCCGCTTTGCAGATCGCGTTCGGATTTATCGGTCAAAAGTTTCGACTCGGCCAGTATTTTTTGCGCGGCTTTTGCGGTTTTACTTGGCCTCTTTTTTGGTGTTGGCATAATTTCAAATGTTACTAGCGATAAAAGGCTTCTTATTCGTCATGATTACCGATCCAAAACCAGATCGCCGTGTTGTCCTCAACGACACATAAGGCTCGATAGCCTTTGGATATTCTTACCGACCAAATATTTTCGTCGGAATTGACGCATTTGAATCGCAGAGACGGATGAAAATGGTTATCGATCCAAAATGCGTATGCTTTACGGGCCGCCTTTCTCAAGCCCGCATCAAGCCTGAAATATTCGTTCCAAAACTCGGGCGTCGTCTCCGAATTCATAGCCTTCCGAGATCAAGCGGTTCGGTCTTACCTGCTTTGAATTGTTGTCTTGCAAGATTTGCGGCCTTGGCGAGATTTTCAGATGTTCTCGCAAAACTCTCATCCCAACGAATCTCATCGGTTATCTCGTCCAGATATTCGCGTAGATGTTCTATCGCCCTGTCCTGAACGGATTGAGGAAGCCCCTCAAGCATTTTTGTTACGGTCTCTACTATAGGCGTTGGCATAAAGTTTTCTCCGGTTTCTCATTTTCTCACGATCCAGCCGCCGCCGACAACTTCGTCTCCGTCGTAGAAGATCGTGGCCTGGCCGGGCGTGATCGCTCGCTGCGGTTCGTCAAAAACTATGTGGGCGCGTGCATCAGGAAGGGCATAAATTGTCGCGGGCGTCGGGTCGTGCCGATAGCGGACCTTGACCTCGGCGCGGACCGGCCCAGTCGGCTCGTCGAACGCCACCCAATTGATGCCTTTCGCCGTAAACTCCATCGTATCCAGGTCTTCCGCCTCGCCGACGATGATCTGGTTTTTCGCACGTTCGATCTGCAAGACATAAAGCGGCTTTTCGTGTGCGATGCCGAGGCCTCGCCGTTGGCCGATCGTGTACCGGTGAATTCCGGTGTGGGCGCCCATCACCTCGCCGGCTGCGTTTATGATCTCGCCTGCTTCCGGCAGTTCATCCGAGCGGTCTTCGTGATCGAGGTATCTATCGATAAACTCCGAATACTTTCCGTCCGGAACAAAGCATATCTCCTGCGACTCTGCTTTTTCGGCGGTGTAAAGATTTGCATCGCGGGCAATATCGCGAACCTCGCTCTTCAACATTTCGCCCAGCGGAAAGTATGCACGCGAAAGCTGGTCCTGCGTTAATTCCCAGAGAAAATAGCTTTGATCTTTCCAATGATTCTTCCCGCGAAACAGCCGATAGCGGTTCGCTGCCTCGTCGTATTCGACACGTGCAAAATGGCCGGTTGCCACTTTGTCGCAACCCAAAGAAACAGCCATTCTGTCGAGCGAGGCAAACTTCAACCTGGAATTGCACGCGACGCACGGTATCGGCGTTTCACCCGACAGATAGCTTTGGACGAACGGCTCGACAACGTCGCGTTCGAAATCTTTTTCGAGATTCAGAACATAGAACGGAAACCCGAGCGATTCCGCGACACGGCGGGCATCGTAAACATCGTCGAGCGAACAGCATCGCGACGGCAGCGGATCGCCGTTCTCATCGACGCTGATGCCGCGCCGCTGATTCCACAACTGCATCGTAAAGCCGATGAGTTCGTGTCCCTGCTCCTTTAATAATGCGGCCGCCGCCGAACTATCGACGCCGCCGCTCATTGCCACTGCTATCTTCATTATCTACTCAAACTGCCTTTTTATGGCTGAACACTTCATTATACCCTAGTTGAAACCAACTAATAGCAAGCACGTCTCAGTACTCTGATCTACCTTTTTTTCCTTGAAATCGTGGCTGGATAGCCATGGCGGGCTGGTAACTCATTTCGGGGTATTAATACCATTCTCGATGCATCCAGATGCGCCGTCCGTCAATCGGACTGCGATATTTGCGCCGCGCCGCTGTTGATGGCGCAAGCGGCGCAAGCCGGCGCAAGAATGGGCTTTTTCGGGTAATGTCCTAATTCGGGGCATATTCCGGGCGTACATCTGCTAAATTCTTTAATTTCAAAGAACACAAAGAACCCCAGAAGTATGTTACCGCGTGTTTCATACACTGTCAATCGTTTTTAACATGAAACACTTTAGGTGAGTTACTACTAAAGATGCAGGAAAGTCGAAGTTAAAATCGGATCTTTTGAATCTTAACGGCGAACGGCAGAGCAATTCGCGCCCATCCATATATGCAATTGCTGAAAATATGAAATATTATTACAACACCATTGCTTAGGAGTGCGAGTGATATTACGCAAAATCGCGACGAGGAAATGTTTGGTATTTGGCCTGTGGATGCTCATAGGATCTCTTCCTCTGTTTGCCCAAACACCTGCCAAATGCCTGCAGCCGAGCAGACTCGACCCGATAAGAAAAGGCCTCACAGCCGTTGCAAAGCCGGACGAAAACCTTAAGCTTCGGGACGAAATTGTCTTAGCCAGCCGCGACCTTGCCGCCGCGATCCGCAAGGCCACCTTCGAATCGCGCGGAGACGCCAAGGTCGAACGCGAGTATCATGACTTCCTCAAAACCACGACCGCCCGCGTTTGCACGATCCTAAACGAACAAGGTTGGCCGATGCGGTCAGCGGTCAGTGCGGAAGGCAGCAATTCGTTTTTGTTCCTCATATCTAAAGCCTTGCCGCTGACGATGCAGCTTGAGCTTTATCCGATAGTGACCGACGCTTTCCGCGTGAATGAGGTCGAACGCGGTGAACTGCTTGCGTCTTATATCGACAGGCTGCGGCTTGCGGTCGGGTCGAAACAGCTTTTCGGCTCGCAGGTTTATGTTCGCGATGGGCTGCTTATAATGGCGCCGATCGAAGCGGCAAGCCGTGTGGACGAGAGGCGTGCGGAATTTAGGATGGGGCCGATCCGTTCGTACGAACGATTTCTGGAGATCACATATCGAATGCCGCTGGTTCGATCGGTAACCGAACCGGAAATGCCGGAAACGAAGGCGTCCGATCCATCGACAAACGCGGTCGCCTCTACTGAGATTGCGGGCAGTATCGAGGACAAACCAGTTCTAAATGTCGATACGGCAATTGTCATGGTCGATGTCGTCGTGCCGGACGCGACGGCGGCACTTGAGAAAGGCGACTTTCGTGTGTTCGAAAATGATAAGGAAGTTAAGATCGATTCGTTCGCCCGCAGTGACGCTCCGTTCGACATCGTGCTGCTGCTTGATCTTTCAGGCTCTACATCTGATCAGGCCGGGCTGATAAGCAAAACGACGAAGCGCTTTGTCGAAATGAAACGCCCAGCGGATCGCGTTGCGGTCGTCGTATTTCACGATACGCAAACCGTCGTGTCGGAGCTTGAGGCGGACAAAGAGGTTTTGTTAAAACGACTGAAAGATATAAAAGGCAACGGCAGTTCCCGCGTGTGGGATGCCGTTAAATTCGGCCTCGACCTGCTGGACAAAAGTTCTGAAAAAGGCCGCCGCAAAGCCGTCGTTCTGATGTCTGACGGCGCCGACAATGCGCTGACGTATTTTTCTCAACTCGGGTCAAAGATCAGTTTTGCCGATCTGGTCGAAACGGTACAGCGCGGCAACACCGCCATATTTCCAATCTACCTCGACACCGAAGGTCCCGGCGGCCCCGACCTGAAGAAGGTCTATGCCGATGCCCGGCTGACGTTAAACTACCTCGCCGCCCAAAGTGCCGGCAATATGTACACCGCAAAAAAGATCGACGATCTCAGCACCGTTTACGACCGCGTTCTAAAAGACGTCGGAACCGTCTATAGCCTCGGCTTCAGCCCCGATGACGAAACAACAGATTCCCGCTGGCGCCGCCTCCGCGTCGAAGTCCCCGCCAGAACCGATCTCAAACTAAAATACCGCCCGGGATATTTTGTAAAGTAAGAAAATAAAGGTGGCTTGAACAAGATTCAGTTGTAAACGATTTGTTTATAACTGCCTCAGATGGAAAGACTTACTCAGTTAAGTACTATCTGCGAAACGCCATCCTCGAGAGGTCGCACGAATCCTATTGCCCTCTACCAAAGCGGCTACGATTCGTTTGCGTGCCGCTCCCCCTTTCTAAGCCCAGGTGTCCGGACATGCATCCGCTTTTAGTTCTTTATAATTCAGACTGACCTACCGAAAAAACACGAATCTAACGAAAGTGGTAATCACTCCGACCGTAATTCCAACGAGCAATGATCTAACACATATTTGCGATATGCGGCGTTTGCGGTATTCGGGCCTATAAGGCGATTTCGGCTTATGGGCGACCGATCTGTTAATGAGTGAGACGATCTGTTGTTGGGTGAGATTGGTCGGTGGAGCTAAAGGTGTAGCGATGTGCTGTGCCGCTTCCTCGATAAGGTCATCCTGTGTAGCGTCTAAAAGCGTTTTGAAGCCGGATGGTAAAGTGCGGAGTCTTGTATTTGGGAAGATTTGAATTACTTTCATTTGCAGGAGGGGGAAGCGGGATTGATTTGATCTGCGGAAAACCGATCTCTATTTTGGCATGTCGAAACAATAAAAGTCGATAGAAATCTCTCCCTATGTCGCCTACCCGAGATAAAATAAAATTTCAAGCGACGTGATAAAGCCCTATACTTCCAAAAATGGCAGAAGGCGTACTGAAAGGAATTGTGCTTGTCGTTATCTTGTTAGCTGTGCAGTTCACGGTCGGCTTTCTTATCCTTAAATATCTTGACGAAGTTTATTTACTTGTAGAAGGCCCACTGTTTGTGATCTTCATTGCACTCGTTCTTAAATTGTTTTATCAAAAAGATATCTCAAACTGATGCACTACCAAAATAAATTTGAACTTGCGTTAACTTTACCCGTAAGGTTACAATTCGGGTTTTGCTAAGGTGATAAGACCATGCGTTTAGAACTTGCCTAATTCAGCCGCTTTTCCGTGTTCGGTGCGTCGCTCCCAAGCGATGATCGATCGAACTGTCTTTGGCGCATTTCCCGCGCCGGTGCTTCATATTTTTTAATTAGGTGTTCATATGTCTTTTGAGGGTGAAACTTCGTCGTCAGCGGCGGTCGATAATTCTATTTCTACGGTATTGCGCGAGGCTTTTGTCGGCAGTAATCGCGACTTTACCCAAGGGTCTATTCTTGCAGCGTTGGTCATCCTGGCGATCCCGATGATCCTGGAAATGTCGATGGAGGCGTTGTTCGCCATCGTCGATACGTTCTTCGTTTCAAAGCTCGGTGCGGAATCGATCGCCGTCGTCGGCCTGACCGAATCGGTACTTGTTCTGATCTACGCTGTTGCGATCGGCCTTAGCATCGGCGCGACCGCGACCGTTGCGCGGCGAACGGGCGAAAAAGATCTCGACGGGGCCGCCCGCAGCGCAGCGCACATTATCTATTTGGGCCTGATCGTCTCGGTCGTAATGGGCGCGATCGGCGTGATATTCGCACCCGACATTTTTCGCCTGCTCCGGGCAGAACCGTCGGTGATCGAACTCGGCACGCCGTTCATGCGGATAATGTTCGCCTCTAATGCCGTCATCGTATTTCTCTTTCTGCTGAATGCGATCTTTCGCGGAGCCGGTGATGCCGCCATCGCATTGCGTGTACTCATCATCGCGAACGGCCTTAACATTCTATTTTGTCCGCTGCTTATCTTCGGCATCGGGCCGTTTCCGGAACTCGGCGTGACGGGTGCGGCGACCGCAACGGTGATAGGCCGCGGTTCGGGCGTGGCCTATGCGGCGTGGGCCTTGTTTGCGCGAAGCAACGGCGGACGCATCGAGATACGACGGCAGCATTGGAAATTTGACCCGGTGCTTTTATGGAGCCTGGTCCGCCTGTCATCGACGGCGATACTGCAATTCCTGATCGCAACGGCAAGCTGGACCGGCCTGGTCGTAATAATGGCCGGTTTCGGAACGGTCGCTCTCGCCGGTTATCAGATCGGCCTGCGCGTTATCGTTTTCGTCATCTTGCCGGCGGTCGGTTTGGCAAACGCCGCAGCAACGCTGGTCGGGCAGAATCTAGGTGCCGGCAAACCAGAACGGGCCGAGCGTTCGGTCTGGATGGCGGGCGCTATCAACGCGGTTCTGCTCGGCATCGCGGGAATGTTCTTTGTCTTTTTCTCGGACGTCGTGATCGGCATATTTACGACCGACCCGCAGGTGTCGCAATACGGCCGCGACTGCCTGCGCATCGTCGGTTACGGCTACGCTTTCTATGGGCTGGGAATGGTGATGGAAAGCTCGTTTAACGGCGCGGGCGACACGCTTACGCCGACATGGCTGAACCTTTTCGTGTTCTGGGTCTTTGAGATACCGCTCGCCTACGTACTGGCGTACCATTTCGGCTGGGGCCCACAAGGCGCCTTTTGGGCGATCACGCTCGCATTCTCGCTGCTCGCCGTTTCGGCAGCCCTGCTGTTCAAACGCGGCAAGTGGAAATTGAAAGTGGTTTAGCTTTTTTTACCACAGAGGCCACAGAGATCTCCGAGATTTTTTTCAGTATTTGCTCTGTGTCCTCTGTGCTCTCTGTGGTAAAACTTTCTTATGGCCGCCGGCTTCCCAGATCCCCAAAAACACGAATTTCCCGAATGGGTCCTGTTTGACGATTATTTTTATTACGCAAAGGACATTGTCTCCTTCGGCGACGAGCTGACCGTAGAAAATCTGCGTTCAGCTTATCTTCGCGGAATTTTCCCGTGGCATATCGAAGGGCTGCCACTGCCGTGGTATTGCCCCGACAACCGCGCGGTGCTCGATTTCGAAGACCTGCACATTCCCCGCAGCCTCGAAAAAGAGCGGCGTAAGGAACTGTATTCGTTCACGATCGACAAAGACTTTCGAACCGTCATCGAGAGCTGTTCCCGCTCGCCGAGGTCGGGGCAGAAAGGCACGTGGATCACTCCGGAATTCATCGACGCATACACCGCATTTCACGAGAGCGGAATGGCGCACAGCGTCGAGGTTTGGGGTGCGGATGGAGAGATGGTCGGCGGACTCTACGGCGTAGATGCCGGCGGCGTGTTCTGCGGCGAATCGATGTTTCACACCGCCCCGAACACCTCAAAACTCGCCCTTCTTTTTCTCATCGGCCACCTAAAAAAACGCGGCTCATCCTGGCTCGACTCCCAAGTGATGACCCCGCACCTAAAACTACTCGGCGCCAAAGAGATCAGCCGCAAACAATTTCTGCGAAAGCTAAAAGAAACCCAAGGATTTGAATTGGATTTATTCGGAGTAAAACCGGAACGAAAAACGCGCGGGCGATAATGCATCTGTTCCGTGTGTTCTGTGCATTCCGTGGATATAATCTGAGGCAGCGAAATCAACCACAGAAGGCACGGAACACACAGAACAAGAATCTAAATGCCGCATCGAGAACGTAAAAATATCACGCCGGGCCTGCGGGTCGCGATCGTTTTGAAACAAGATCAACGCACCGGCCGACAGACGATCGGTGTGGTGAAAGACCTGCTCACAAATTCGCCATTCCATCCGCACGGAATTAAGGTACGATTGGCAGATGGACAGGTCGGGCGTGTGCAGAAAATACTAACGAACGCATAGTATTTACATAATGCATTATTTATCCTGTCTATCCTGTTAAAACTTATGTCTAACTTTCTCATCTACGGAGCGAACGGCTACACGGGCGAATTGATCACGCGGTTTGCGGTGGAGCGTGGGCTAAAGCCGATCATCGCGGGGCGAAATGAGGCTGCGATAAAGGCGCTTGGGGAAAAGCACGGGCTTGAGTATCGGGTATTTTCGCTCGATGATACGGCAAAGCTGGACGCGGCTTTGCAGGAGGTCGAGATGGTACTGCACTGTGCCGGGCCGTTCTCGATCACGTCGCGGCCGATGGGCGAGGCGTGCCTGAGAAACAAAAAACATTACACGGACATCACCGGCGAGATCTCCGTTTTCGAAGCCTGCGCCGCCGCCGATCAAAAGGCGAAGGACGCCGGAATAATGATAATGCCCGGCGTCGGTTTTGACGTCGTCCCCAGCGATTGCCTCGCACTCCACTTAAAAAACCGCCTGCCGTCGGCGACAAACTTGTCTCTCGCATTCTACGGCGTCGGGCGAATGTCACACGGCACGCAGGCGACGATGACGATGAACGTAGGCCGCGGCGGAGCCGTTAGACGCGACGGGAAAATAATGCCGGTTCCGGCCGCATGGCGCACACGCGAGATAGATTTTGGCGAGGTTACAAAGACAGGCGTGACCATTCCGTGGGGCGATGTTTCGACCGCGTTCCACTCGACCGGCATTCCTAATATCGAGGTCTTTACGGTCGTTCCGTCCAGCGCGATAAAAACGATGAAGATGAGCCGCTACCTCGGTTGGCTCTTCGCGACAGGCCCCTTTCAGAAATATCTGCAGGGCAAAATTCCGCCCGGCGGCCCGAGCGATGTCGAACGCGAAAAAGGAAAAACGCTGCTCTGGGGCAAGGCGAGCGATGGCAGCGGCAACAGCGTCGAATCTCGAATGCAGTGTCCCGAAGGCTACACCATCACCGCCATCGCTGCCCTCAACATCGCCGAAAAGATCCTAGCCGGAAACTTCCAGCCCGGATATCAGACACCCGCAAAAGCCTACGGCGCCGACCTCGTGTTGGAGATCGACGGGACATCTCGCCAAGATGTTGAGTAAGAATAGAACGCGGATTGATACGGAAAATAACTGATATTCACGGATCGGAAATGATCTTGCTTTGCAGGCAGAGTTTGCTTCACTCTAAAATAGCTGGCGAAATAACTAAGGTTCTTATATAAAAGAGCTATCTTCTGGAACCCGTGAAAATCAGTGGCTGTTTCCGTCCGTGTTCCAATTCGGCTCACGGATCAGAACGATTTTTATCTTATATGGCTGAATTGATTCACTCCGATATAACCGGTCAAATAATCAAATCCTTTTACAGCGTCTATAACACGCTTGGATATGGTTTTCTTGAGAAAGTATATGAGAATTCGTTGGCGATCGAACTACGTGAATCAGGTCTGACGGTCGTTCAGCAGAAGCCGATCTCTGTGTTCTACAAAGACACAAACGTCGGCGAATACTTCGCTGATCTACTGGTGGAGAATGCAGTGATCGTCGAGCTAAAGTCGGCAGAAAAGCTCATTACGGCACACGAAGCCCAACTCTTGAATTATCTAAGAGCCACGAATATCGAAGTGGGTTTGCTTCTCAATTTTGGTCAATCGCCCGACCATAAACGCAAAGTCTACACCAATGATCGGAAAGACCTCCAAAGCTATCTGCTAGATCAGTGAAGACCTGTGCTTTTCCGTTTTTAATCCGTGTTCTATTTCTTCGCTGCCCAACGAATAGAACACAGATATGCATTGAAAAGGCACTGATTTTTGCCAACGATTAGACGGTTAGCCGCCTTAAAAATCCGCGAATACCCGTGCTTTTTCCGTTTAATCCGTGTTCTATTCCTTCGCAGCCCGCCCAATCGAAGTGTACGGGAAAATCCCTAATATTTATCGTCAGCTGTTCCGGGGCCTCCGTCGTCGCCCATGAACTGTTTTCCCCGCTCATTTCCAAAGATGCCCATCACCGAGCTTTTGTTGAGCTTCGTCTTGTCAAAACGGATACCGAGCGTCCAGCCCTTCCACACGTTGTAGGGATATTGGCTCGGGCTGTAATCGGGCTGCAATGAGTATAGATAAGGTTTCTCGATCACCCATTCGCGCCACACGGTGGTCGTTATCGAACGATGGCCCGGGCCTTCCATTATTGTCATTCGCGGGTAGTGGTATATGCCCACCTCGCTCTTCATCTTTCCCATCAGACGCTGGGCCAGGTCGCCGTCATTATCGAGCTGCATATTCACCACAAAATACTGCCGATCCTGCCACCGGTCGTAATCGAGCTCTATTCGCCATATATTCAACGGCGCCCCAAACTGCACTATCCCCTCAAGCACCCTCTGCGATTCCCAACCCATACCTCTAAAAGCCTCCGAATGCGCCCGAAAAGAACCAATTCCATTCGACCCGCCTCTTTTCTAATAAGCGCAATTCACACATTTCTTTCTAACATATGAAAACTCTCCATTTCGCTGATGGTTCGTTCGAGGAGTCGCATTTGTTTTGCCGGAATTCGCGGGTTACGCGTCTCCCGCGTTTCGCGGCACATAGCCACGTCCCTTTAGGGCGTGGTCGGGGTCGTTGGGGTTTATCAAAGGGCGTTTTAACGTCCTTGATTCCGCCGGCTTAAACCAGTTGATGGTAAGGACGATAAATCGCCCTGTTTGTTATCTAGCTGCAATTAACCACGCCGTAAACGACGTGGCTATGTTCCCCGAAGGCAAGCCGTATGAATACGGCTGATTTTTAATCATTCCCCGTCAGCGTTAGCGGCCAAATGATTTTAGCCGTGGGTTTCAACCCACGGAATATTAACGAAAATGATTCCGATGAATTGCCACTAGCTTTAGCTAGTGGATGAGGTCAAACAATGCTCCCGGGCTTTAGCCCAAACTCATTTAGGCTAAAGCCGGAATTCTGTTGCCAATCAGTCCACTAGCTAAAGCTAGTGGCAATTGATAAAACCATTCAGCCCTTCTCAACCAATTTAATTTCCTCAGCGGTCAGGCCGTACAGAGAATAAACCGCACAATCTATAGCAGCTTCCAGCGCGTCGCATTTGTTTTGCCAGAATTCGCGGTCACCGTCTGAGGCTGCCGCCGCCAGCTTTGGCTTTGCCTCCATTATCCGCTCAACCGAACGAACGATCACATCATGCATCGCCTTTTCGTCGGAATGTTTGAAAATGAATAGGACAGAACTAACAAGGAGTGAAGTGCAGGGGTCAATTCGAAGAGTTAAATTCTACAATCTTATTCCAATTGATTGTTCCATCATCGTTACAGAATTCGTTTGAAAATTCCTTAGTAAACTTGTTTATGACTTGAGCATAGGACTGCTGAAAATCGTCATTCTTTTCTTTTGCTTTGTGTCCTAAAGGTTCAATGATTTCGAGATATAACGTCGGACTTTCTGAAATGAATTCCCAAAATCTTTGTCCGCAGAGTTTTTGGTAATCGCCTTTATCAGGATTTCGGTCGCGGCCATAACAGCAACCATTAATTGCCTCGACAATTAAACCGGAATTGCTTGTTCTCAGAGTCTTTTTAGCTCTCTTGAAGTCCTCAACCATCTTTTTGATCTGAGTGCTATTTCCCCAGTTCGGCCCGGATTTGATGTTTACGATATATCGAATGCCGCTGTTGTCAAATTCCAGATCAATACCTTCGATACCGGATTTGTATCCCCCAAAGATCTTTCCATTAATGAAGATGGCAAGTCCTTCAAGCCAATCACCGAAAATGGTCTCTTCACTTGAGGAAGTCTGTGCGTCTAGGATGCCTTTGATGATCTGTTCGGACGTCAGGACATTCTTGGCTTTGAAAAGGTAAGGGTTTTTTCTGTTTAAGACTTTACGTAGTTTGAGGTCGTCGAGGCTCTGGATGCGTTTTTTATGAAACGTACCGATGTTTGCTTCGACGTAGTCGGTCACATCTTTGAGCTTGAGTGTCTTCATACACAAAGAAATCTAAAACAGGACCGGTTCGGCCATTTCAATTCTCTCTCTAACCATATCAATGTATTCGGGAACGATCTCGACACCTACTGCATTTCGCCCCATTCGGTTTGCAACGTGAACAGTTGTTCCAGAACCCATAAATGGATCGAGTACTGTGTTGCCTTCCACAGTGAATAACTTGATGAACCATTCAGGCAGTTCCTCAGGAAAGGCGGCCGGATGATTCTTATTATTGCACTCAGTAGCAAGATGAATTACGTTCGTCGGGTAAGCCATATCTCTGTTTATCCAGTTAGAGATATTTTTCCCGAACCCACTTCCAACTTTAGACGGGTCGCGAATTTTATCAGTTTTACTAAGATTTTTAAGCCTCGATTTTGCCCAATCACCCATAGGAACCATGACCGCTTCCTGATACATGTTGAACTGCTTTTCTTTGTTGAATTGGAGAAGCCTTTCCCATGAATCGCGAAAACGGTTAGGCCATTTGCCCGGATAGGAGTTCTTCTTATGCCAAATGAATTCCTCAGTCCACAGCCATCCGCGTTTTCGCATTTCAAGGATTAGTTCAAGAACGTATGTGCTTCGTTCCCCATTGAAGGCGCTTTCCTTAATATTCAGGACAAATGTTCCAGTTGGTTTTAGAACCTCAAACAACTCACTGGCAATCGGCATAAACCAATCAACATACTCATATTGCGAGATTCCACCGTAAGTATTCTTTCTGCGTTCGGCATAAGGTGGCGAAGTAAAGATCAAATCAACCGAATTCGAAGGGAGTTTTGTTAGCTGTTCCCTGGCATCGCCGAGTAAAAGCTCTATCTTGGGTTTCATATTCATTATTATCTGAACGGTTTCTCAGATTATAACCAAGTCAATCATATAAACGCATTTGAAAAAGTCATTTGTTTTCTGAAATCGACGAGGGCGTTGCCGTAGACAATGTTGTTATTGAGATTGGGCAGCATCGTTTCGCGGTGGCCGGTCAGGAATTGCTGTTTGGTGCCCTGCGTCTCATCTTCGAGCAGCTTGAGGAATAGCGAAAGCTGGGTCACCTCGTAAGCCTGACGGTCGATATCGACGCCGTAAATATTGTTGACGAGTATTTCCTTTTTCTGTTCAAACGACAGTGCGAACGTGCCGTCATCGTTGGTAATACAGCCGTCCTCTTTCGCCTCTTTCTTTGACGCTTTTTCGTTGTAATACTTCGTGTGCCACGCCAGCAGATATTCGTATGCACCAAGCAAAAACGACCCCGAACCGCAAGCAATGTCCGCGAACCGCATTTTGGCAACATCCGCAGGCGTAACCGCCTTAGCTTTCAGCAGTCGGCCTTCAGCATTCAGCCCGGAGGCATCTTTCTCTTGCTGACCGCTGACCGCTGACGGCTGACTGCTGTGGAGCAAAGCCCCGATCGTGTTTTCGACAATATATTTGACGATATACTGCGGCGTGTAAAAAACACCGCCGGCCTTTCGCACTTCGGGTTTTTGCTCGACGGTCGCGCGCTTTGCCGTCGCCACGATCACCGAACCAAGAAAGCGTTCATAGATACTGCCGAGAATATGTATCGGTATGTAATTGAAATGATAGGGCGAATATTTGTCGGCAAGGCTGTCGCAGATGTCTAGAAACACGCGGTCATCGACAACGAAATCGTCGCGGTCGATAACAGGATGCTGTTTGAAGATAATGCCGTTATACGTCTTGTCGAATTCACGGCTTTTTGCGATGAACTTTTTCCACGGGTGCGGCTCTTCGCCAAATTTGTCCAGGATCGTGCTTGGCTCGATCAGCTTGTCTTCGAGAAAACGGATGAACACGAGACGGTCGATTGTTCGCTGAACGGCTTCGGTCAGGTGGTCGCTATCAAGATGCGTGTTCTTTCGCTTGAACATCTTCGCCAGCTCTTCGCGATAGACCTCAAGCTGGACGAGAAACGCATCATCGACCTCCTGATAGTTATCGCCAAACAGACGACGCTGTACGACCTTGCCCTTCGGTTTTGGAAGCGTTTCGGTATACCGCTCAAGCGCGCCGTCCGCGACCGCATCACGGCCAAACAAATAATAGATCTCGCCAAACTTTGTTACGTCGTAAAAATCGGTAAAGTAAAACTTTTTGTGAATGTGATTAGCGGCAGTCGAAATGTCGGGACGAAACCGGCAGTCGATAATGTAAAGCTCGTTAAAGTTGGTGAGTATCGACAGGGCGGCCTTTGCACTGCTGAAGGCATATCGAATGGTCTGGAAACAATTGTCGGGCGTATCGAGGACCGCCGACGGCCGCTTTGCCTCAACAAAAAAACGCTCTTGCGCGAAATTGGGCTTTAAGAAAAATGCGTAGTCAGCCTTTTTTACGCGTGCCGCAACGCTTACGTTTCGCTCTACCTTTACCTCTTGTTCATAAGGATTAGTCTGGCGGTCGTGGTTTACATCCCAACCAAGCGCAATAAAAAACTTGTCTATGTAATCTTTACGTGCGGCGGATTCGTTATAGTCCGTCGCATGGTGTTTCGCGAGATTGTCAGCAAAATTCCTGACAAGGTTTACAACTGTTTCGTGGGCGGCGTTGAACTCGGGTGAACTCATAATATGGCTCAAAATCAGGTTATGAACCCCATCTTCAGAGGAGTTTTGGAATGCTAGCACAAGTGGGAATCGTTCACTACCTTGCAGATCAACGCCGAGCGGGCTTGCCTCTTTGTTGATTTTGATTTCTTTTTGATCTATTTCGTGTATTTCGTGGAACTTTTAAGAAAGATCCACGAAACACACGAAAGAAGAAAGCAGGCACAAAAAAAATTTTGTAGAAAAGGTCATCGGATCAACTTTTCAGACGGCCTCTGCTTCACCGGCTTAAAGCCGCCGGAACGGAAGCCCGGTTAAACGGGATAATCAATAAGTCGATTCGTCGCGCTTTTTCACCTCGACGACAAAGACGAATAGCTCCTTATCCCGGATCTGGTAAATTATGCGGTAGTTGCCGACGCGGTAACGAAAGTATTCGTTGTAATATTCGAGTTTTTTGTAGCCGTGCGGACGCGGGTTGTCGGCTAGGGAAATTATCGCGTTCAGCACTTTTAGCTGGTCACGTTTGGGAAGCTTGGAGATCTGTTTATCGGCCTCTTTCGAGATCTCGACGTGATAGGTCATAGCCCGTATCGTTTGCGGATCTCGTCCACCGTATAGCTGATACCGGTTCGTCCGAATTCAGCAACGACACGATCTGCCGATTTTCCGTCTTTAAGGTCTTGAAGCTGCTGCCGCGTAAGTTTTTCGGATCGTTTTTTTAGACGAACAGCCGAAGAGTCCAGCTTCTCTAGCAGGGCATCTGCGGCGTCGGCATCGGCAAGAGCATAATGCCGTCGTTTGTTGGTAGGAATATCGATAACTATTTGCCCCATATGTGTGTATTGGACCAGAAACATTGAGAAAAATCAATGATCAGCAGTCATCGGTGAGTAGTCGGTTGTCAGTTGTTGTCAGGTTTTTGGTCTCGCCTTCTGCCTTCTGACAACTGCCTACTTCTTCTTCCTTCGCGGCGTTGCGTACATAAAACATTGACACTTACACAAAACAAACATATACTGATGCGGGTTATTGATCTTTGAAAGGGAAAAGAGCACGTCGTATCAGTTAATTTTAATCGAAAACATCAAAAACGCCGATGTTTGCGCCGCCTTGCGCCGCCCTGCGCCGGCACAAACGGCGCGGCGCAAAGGCTTTTATTGTGTTTTGCTTCTTGTTTCGTGTTTCTTAAGAGTTTTTTCCACGAAATACACGAAATAGATCAAAATGAAATTAAAACAAAAAAGAAGCCGCCTTTTCAGACAGCCTCTTCTGATCGAGACGCAAGCAGGGATGCTTGCGGTCCAGTCTTTAGACGTCCAGGTTCTTTACGTCTAGTGCATTATCTTCGATAAATTTACGCCGCGGCTCGACCTGCTCGCCCATTAAAACGGTGAAGATGTCGTCGGTCTCGATGGCATCCTCGATACGGACCTGCAGCAGGGTGCGTTTTTCCGGGTCCATCGTCGTTTCCCAGAGCTGCTCGGGGTTCATCTCGCCCAGGCCCTTGTAACGCTGAATGGAAAGGTCTTTCTTAGCCATCGCCGTTACCTTTTCGAGCAGTAATTTACGGGTCGTTATCGTCTGGCTCGCGCCGTTCTCACCCAAGGTGAACGGGCCGGGAAATGAAGATTCCAGATCGCTCATCAGTTCGACGCTCTTTTGAAATTCGACATAGCTTGCCATGTTCCAATCGAAGATCACCTTTTGCGCGTTCGGCTTGGTTATCTCGATCTCGAAAAGGCTGTGTTCGATGTCGGGGATAAGCTCGGTCTTGTAGCCGGCGGCGGCGATCACACCTTCGACCTCGGCCATCAGTTCTTCCTGAGCAAAGACCTTTTTCAGCTTAACGCTGTGTTTGCCGAGTACGCCGTTCTTGCCCGCAAATGCTTCGAGGACAATATTTAACAGTTGCGGGTCGTTGCCCAACCGGCGTGCGAACCGCGTCGAGTAGCCTTCGAATTCTATCGTCTGCTCAAGGGTTTTGGTAAGCTCGCGGCCCTCGACCAGGCGCCCGTTCGATTCGATCTTTACGTCGTTCGTGCCCATCCGCATCAGATAGCGGAACATCCCTTTTTCGTCCTTGATGTACTCTTCTTTCTTACCGCGTTTTACCTTGTACAGCGGCGGTTGGGCGATGTAAACATAGCCGTTATCGATCAACTGGGGCATCTGTCGATAGAAGAATGTCAGCAGCAGTGTGCGGATGTGGCTGCCGTCCACGTCGGCGTCGGTCATCAGGCAGATCTTGTGATAACGGGCCTTTGTCACGTCAAAATCGTCTTTGCCGATGCCGGTGCCCAGCGCCGTTATCAACGCCTTGATCTCGCCGTGGCCCAGCATCTTGTCAAAACGCGCTTTTTCTACGTTCAGGATCTTACCCTTTAGCGGCAGCACGGCCTGATTCTTTCGGTCGCGCCCCTGCTTTGCCGAACCGCCGGCGGAGTCGCCCTCGACAATATAGATCTCGGACAACGCCGGATCTTTTTCCTGACAATCGGCCAGTTTGCCCGGCAGCGTCGATGTGCCAAGCGCGCTCTTTCTTACAATTTCTCTCGCTTTTCGAGCCGCATCACGCGCCCGTGCCGCATCGACCGCCTTACCGACGATCTTTTTGGCCACACCCGGATTCTGCTCAAAAAACTCGCCAAGCTTTTCGTTGAGAAACGATTCGACCGGCCCTTTTACCGGCGAATTAAGCTTACCCTTGGTCTGCCCCTCAAACTGCGGCTGCGGTATCTTTACGCTGATGACGGCGACCAGCCCCTCGCGAACGTCGTCGCCGGTAAGCGCGACCTTGGCATTCTTTACCATGCCCGACGACTCTGCGTAATTGTTGATAGTACGGGTGATAGCTCCACGGAAACCCGACAAATGAGTTCCTCCGTCTACCGTATTAATATTATTTGCAAAGGAAAATATTTTTTCGTCGTAACTGTCGTTATACTGCATCGACACCTCGACCGAAAGCTCGTCCGAGATCATCTCGAAATAGAGTGGTTCATCGTGCAGCGGACTTTTGTTCCGGTTCAAATGCTTTACAAATTCCGCGATACCACCCTTATAAAAAAATTCGTGTGATTTCTCTTCCTCTTCGCGCTCATCCTTGATAAAGATGCGGATGCCTTTATTCAAAAACGCTTTTTCGCGAAGCCGCTCAGACAGCTTTTCGAAACTGTAAACGGTCGTTTCAAAAATGCTCGCATCCGGGCGAAAAGTGATCTTTGTTCCGCGTTTCGAAGTGGTACCGGTTTCCTTAAGCGGAGCGACGGGAATGCCAGCCTCGTATTCCTGTTCGTTGGTTTTGCCGTCGCGCCAGATCTCCAGCTTCAGGTATTCGCTCAGAAAGTTAACGCAACTTACACCAACGCCGTGCAGGCCTCCGGAAACCTTGTAAGAGTTCGAATCGAACTTTCCGCCGGCGTGCAAAACGGTCATCACCACCTCGGCCGCCGAGCGCCCTTCCTGTTTGTGAATGTCCGTCGGAATGCCGCGGCCGTTGTCGATAACGGTTATAGAATTGTCGACATGTATCGCAACCTCGATCGTGTCGCAATAGCCTGCCAGGGCCTCATCTACCGAATTATCGACCACCTCGTAAACAAGATGGTGAAGCCCGATCTCACCCGTCGAACCGATATACATCGCCGGACGCTTGCGCACAGCATCGCGGCCCTCTAAAACTGTTATCGAATCTGCGCTATATTCTGTCTTTGGTTTAGCCAATGTGTTAGTAACCTCTTATAAATCAATAACTTAACTATTCAGCGGCCCGGCAATGGCCGGATCTTTCGCTGTTTTATCTTTTAAAGTGGCATCCGATCCAGGACAATGAACGTCAGGCAGCTATGGGACACTCCAAATCAAAAGGTAATTATAGCATTTTCAATGCTTTTCAGGTAGCGGAGGCAAGCAGGAAAAAGGCCAAAATGAAGCGTTTCGAAGGGCAAGATATATGGAACCGGTCTCTCTAAAGATCTGTCCCGGTTCGATTCGAAAAATTGCTGGCGTAAAGAACGGTTTTACCGGCGAATGTGGCTTTATCGGCGGGCGATACGCGGTTTTTGCGGTAGAATTTCGCTGAGAGAGCGCATCGCGACGAATCAAGGCATGGAAACGTTTTCGGTTCGTGCACCGTAAAAGACTTGTCGCCGTCGGGATTGTCGTTTGCCGAGTTCGGCAACTCTTCGTTCGAAGGCATCGAAGGCAAATAGCGGCTGTTCGAAGTCGAATTAACTAAACCCGGAAATTTTCACCACACCTTTATGAAAAAGACCTCATTTCTCTTTCTCCTTTTAGTTGTATATTCGCTTGCCGCGTTCGGCCAGGACCTCGATGCAAAGCTTGCCGAGATCGACGCCTACGCAAAGACCGTAATGGCGTCGCACGGCGGTCCGGGCATGGCGATCGCTGTCGTTAAGGATGACAAGACCGTTTTTGCAAAAGGTTACGGCACACGCGAGCTCGGCAAGGACGCTCCGGTCGATGAGAACACGGTTTTCGCAATTGCCTCAAATTCAAAAGCTTTTACGACTGCTTCTCTTGCAATACTAGTCGACGAAAAGAAGTTGAACTGGAACGACAAGGTCTCTAAATACCTGCCCGATTTTCAGATGTACGATCCGTGGGTAACGAGCGAGTTGACCGTTCGCGATCTGGTTACGCATCGCGTCGGGCTTGATACATTCAGCGGCGATCTTTTGTGGTATGAAACGACATATTCCAGCGACGAGATCTTAAAACGCGTCCGTCACCTTCCCAAGTTTTCGAGTTTTCGCACACAGTTCGGCTATCAGAACCTAATGTTTATTGCCGCCGGCAAGGTTATCGAGAAAGTTTCTGGAAAGTCGTGGTGCGATTTTGTCACGGAGCGCATCTTGAACCCTCTCGGCATGAGCCGCACGGTTTGCAGCATTAAAACATTGCCCGACAATGCCGCATTTCCGCATAACGAATCTGGCGGCAAACTGCGCGTTCTGCATCGCGGAAACGTGGACGGAGCTTATTCCGCCGCCGCATTGAATTCGTCCGTTGCAGATCTTTCGAAATGGGTGCGAACTCAGCTCGGTAAAGGAAAGTTTGAGGGCAAACAGATATTCAGCGAAGCCCAGGCGTGGAATATGCATCAGCCTTATCTGGCCCAACAGATCTCGGAACCGGGCTGGAAGGGAAACCCGACACGGCATTTTACCGGCGTAGCGATGGGCTGGTTCGTTTATGATTATTACGGCAAAAAAGTGATCAATCACAGCGGCGGGCTCGACGGAATGTTGTCGTACACCGTACTAATTCCCGAGGAGAACGTCGGATTTGTCGTGCTGACCAACAACGAATCGCCAGCCTTCGCGATCATGATGAACAAGATCCGCGATGTTTTTGTGAACGCCCCGAAACGCGATTGGAACGCCGAGGCCGTCGAGCAGATGAAGGGCAACAAAGCCGCCGCCGCAGACGAGGCGAAAAAAGCAGACGCCGCCCGAGTTGCAAACACCAAACCGTCGCTCGCCCTGTCAGCTTACGCCGGAACCTACAGCGATAAAATGTACGGCGACATCACCGTCGCCGACGAGAAGGGAAAACTCGTAATGCGTTTCCTGCCGTCGCCTAATTTTGTCGCCGACCTCGAACACTGGCACTACGACACCTGGGCCATAAAATGGCGTCCGTCTGTCGCATACAATTTTCCCCGCGGCTTCGTAACCTTTACTATCGACAAGAACGGCAAGACCGACGAACTAAAAATAGACCAGCCAAACAACGACTTTTGGTTCTACGAACTGCATCCAAAACGTGTGAATTGAAGATGAAACTCGACAAATTTGCGCATTTTGTGTGAAAATTCTCGTTCGATTAACAATATAGTATTAGAATAGTATTTAGGAGATAGTTGTTTAGATGTCAGAAGAAGCAGTAAAAGCGGCCGAAGCGCCCGTAGAAGTGGCGGAAGAGGCAGCAGCCGAAGATATTCATTATCAGGCGGTTGAAAAAGAAGGTTCGGTAACGGCGATCTGGGAAATGCAGGGCCAAAAGCACCTACGCACGATCGACCCGCGATCCGGCGAAGGCAAACAGATCCTCGCCCTTTTCGAAACCGCAGCCTAATTCGGCCCACCAGACCAAACACGAATGCTCACGAATCGTTTTTCGTGCGCATTCGTGTTTTTACTATTCACTTACAACTATTAAACTATCCACTGAAGAAAGCTGTTTCTTTTCAGTGGATAGTTAATAGTGACAAGTAATAGTGATAAGTGAATAGTGGCCTACCTTGGCCATAGTTTAATGATCGGATGAGGATCACTAGCAAGGCTGCGTCCGTCAAATTCCGCGACGGCAATTATCCCGATGCCCGCAGACGTGAGAAACATCTGGTCGGCGTTCTTCAATTCGTCAATTCCTGCTTCTACCTCTTCGCAATCGATATTTTCCAATACAAATTCGCGCGTCGTGCCGGCAAGGCAGCCTGTCTTCAGGCCCGGCGTAAAAAGCTTTCCGCTTTTTAACCAAAAGACATTCGCCATACACGCCGAAGCGATCTCACCGCGTTCGTTCAACCGGATCGCTTCGTCAAAACCCCGCGACTTTGCCTCATCAAAAGCCATCAGGTTCTCAAGATAATTGCACGATTTCACGCCAGCAAGCGGTGAAGTTGTGTTGATGTGATGGGGTGAAACTGTGAGTTTGAAAATTTCAGGTAGCGGACGAAAATTGCCGGTCGTTATCCGTAAAGCTGTCTGTTTCTCGCCTCCGGAAGTCCATACCGAACTCGGCGTTTCATCAAAAAAAGTTAGCCGCGCCCGTCCGTTATCTAAACCGTTGAATGAAACAGCCTTCTCTAATTCGTGCCGAGTAGCTTCTTCACTGTGTTCGCTGAGATCGACACCGAGTTTAACCGCGTTCGCACTCAGCCGCCGCCAGTGTTTTTCCCAGAGGAGAGGTTTACGCTCGTGGATCGAGATGGTGGTGAAAACGCCTTTGCCGTACAAAGCCGCCGCTGAGGAAAACTCGTGCATCTAAGATTCCAGCCGCATTTCATCGCTGTCTTTCGCCTCGATCCGGCCTTTGCGGTCACGACAAAATTCACTGACGACATCTGCGAAGAGTTCTGCTTTTTCTTCCATCGGCACATGGCCGCAGTTTTTGAAAATGACGAAGCGCGAATGCAGGATCGCATCGTGCAAGGTGTGGCCATCGCGAATCGGAATAACGCTGTCGTCTTCGCCCCAGATGACAAGCGTCTGTTGGTTTATCAGGTGTGCGTCTTGCGTGATGCGATTGGCAAACCAATTTCGCGAAGTGGCGAGAAGAGCATGATGTGCATCAGCGGCCGCAAGCGGGCGACGGACCGATTCCAGCCGTTCTTCCGAGATCAGATGCCGGTTCGAGGCGGCGACCGTATTTTTCATACGATAACGATGAAACGCACGCGTGTCGGCGAGAAAAGGTGTTATCGCCTCGCCTACGCCGGGTAACGACGCAAGGCGAAGTATCGGATGATTTTTCAAATTGTCGTTGCAAACGGCATCGACCAAAACCAGTTTCTCGACACGTTCTGGATAATCCAGAGCGATCGTGGATGCAACCGCTCCGCCATAAGAGCTGCCGACCAGAACTGCACGGCCCAAACCGAGCCGATCCATAAACCGCGAAACCATCCTAGCCTGCGACGTTATCGAATAGTCGAACCAAGATGGCTTTTCCGAATACCCAAACCCGAGCAGATCGATCGCGATCACATGAAAACCAGAATCCGCGAGCATCGGGGCCGCATCGCGCCAGACATAGACTGACGCCGTATAGCCGTGTATCAGGACGAGCGTCGGGTTTGCCCTGTCGCCGAATTCCTGAAAATGCACACGCGCTCCATCGACCGTTACAAAATGCGAGCTGTCAGAATGCTCGACCGCACTGGCAACATCGTCCCAGCGAACTGTTTTGGCCCGCGTAAGCATCTTTACCGCGACCGCCGTTGCTACGGCCGCCGCAAACCCGATGGCAAGGTCTCGTTTCTTCATCGCTCGTATTCTAACCTAAAACTACTTTCGGCTGAACGACTTTTTCGGTTTCGTCAAAATAGCCGATCGCGACAAGTTCGCCGTTCCCGTCAATCATCTGAACGGTTTCACCATCGGAAAAATGCCCGGAAAGATCGCGCGTGGACATACCATTCTTGGTTTTATCAACCCGGTCTTCGCGAAGCTCAAAAACAGACAGATGCGCGACTGCCGTTCCGATTGGCAGCAATTTTGGCTCGTTCTCTGCCAACTCTTCCAGCGTCATCGCGTCATCAATATGAAAATCTCCGGCGCGTACACGCCGCAGTGCTGTCAGGTGAGCGCCCACGCCTACCGCTTTTCCAATGTCTTCCGCAAGCGTTCGAATATATGTACCCGCAGAGCAAGCAACGCGAATTCGCACGGGACCTTCACCGACCAATTCGAGCCGCGTGATCGTCACACTAACAGCCTTTCGTTCTACTTCGACTCCTTTGCGTGCAAGCTCGTACAGCTTTTTCCCATCTATCTTTTTTGCCGAATACATCGGCGGCGTCTGCATTATCTCACCGCGAAATTGAGGCAGCACACGTTCGACATCTTCGGCGGACACAGGCTTTGAACTTTGCACCTCCGACTTTGGACTTCCCGTCAGGTCGCCCGTATCCGTCTCAAACCCGAACCGAATATCCGCTTCGTACTCCTTCTCATCCTTATCCAAAAACTGTGCAAGCCGCGTCGCTTTACCAACGAGAATGACCATCACGCCGGTCGCAAACGGATCGAGCGTTCCCGTGTGCCCGACGCGTTTTGTTTTCAAAATGCGCCGTGCACGCGCCACCACATCGTGTGACGTAATGCCCGCGGGTTTGTCGATTATTAAAATGCCGTCCATTGGCGTTAATTTTATTTCATTGCATCATAATTACTAATTAGCAATTAACTAATTAATATTTACATTAGATTTATGTGGCGAGGCCGTGTGAGAAAGATTGACGATAGCGAACGCATCATCAAAGATGTTGAACGGGCGCGTGAGCGGACAATGAACCGTGCCGTAAAGCTGCTCGCGGCCAAGCCGCGTTCCGTCGCCGAGCTTCGCGAACGTCTGCTTGAAAAAGTCTGGACCAACGCTGCCATTGTCGATCGCGTGATCGTAAAGCTCGAAGAATATAAATATCTCGACGACAAACAATTTGCCAGCGACCTCGCCGCCTCCAAGCTCCGCCAAAAACCTCAGGGCAAACGAAAGCTGCTGCAGTCGATGTCGCGTAAGAAACTAAGCAAGGAAAATGTCGATAGCGCGATCGCATCCGCATTCGAAAAACTACCCGAGGCCGATCTTATCGACAAAGCGATCGAAAAACGCCTGCGTCTGAAAGGCAAACCCGAAACGCGCGAAGACACGAAAAAATTCTACGATCATCTTCTGCGCAATGGTTTTGATTTCGATCTGATCCGCAGCAAAATGAGCGCCGTCGCAAAACGCGAGATCCTCGACGAGGCCGCCGAATGAAAATTTCCTACGACAAACGCAAATTCATCTCTGCCACGAATTCCGCTTCCGGTGATGTCGGTGCGGAAACCGTCTTTCATTATCATCAGGACGGCGAGATTGTCTGGGCAGAATACGCCGGCGGCAATATCGTTTTCGGTACGCTGATCGCAAAGGCCGGCGACGACGATTCGCTTGATATGCGTTATCAGCATCTCAACACTGACGGCGAACTGATGACCGGTGTCTGCACATCCACACCCGAACTCCTTCCCGACGGCCGCTTACGTCTCCACGAAAAATGGCAATGGATCAGCGGCGATCTGTCGTCCGGCGAATCCATCATCGAAGAAATTATCTGAATCCAAACATTCCCCAATTGCGAAATCTCCAACATAGGGAAAGATTGCCCTGCTCGAAAGAAACTCAAAGGGAGATTTTATGAAAAAGATAATTTTTGGTGTGTTCGCGATTGCGGTTGTTATGGGTTTGGGAATGATAAGCGCTACCGCTCAGATGATGAAGGATGACAATCCGATGGTCGGCGGCGCCGCGATGTACAAGACAAAGAACATCGTCGAGAATGCCGTAAATTCGGCAGATCACACGACGCTTGTCGCTGCGGTCAAGGCTGCCGGTTTGGTCGATACGCTCGCAAGTGCAGGCCCGTTCACGGTGTTTGCCCCGGTCAACAGTGCTTTTGAAAAACTTCCGGTCGGAACGGTCGATACGCTGTTGAAGCCCGAGAACAAAGGAATGCTGACAAAGATCCTTACCTATCACGTTATCGCGGGAAACATGGGTTCGAAAGACATTGCGAAAGCGATAAAGAAGGTAACGGCAAAGCAGAACTGACGACCGTTGCGGGCGGAAAGCTTTGGGCGATGATGGACGGCAAGAATCTTATTCTGACCGACGAAAAAGGCGGCCGATCGACGGTGACGATCGCTGATGTAAAACAGTCGAATGGCGTTATCCACGTTGTCGATTCGGTTTTACTGCCTAACTAGTCAGGTTCAATAAAAAGTAAGGGTCCCAGATCGAACTGCATAGGCGTCGTCACAGCCCGTTCGTTTTGCGGCCCTTTCTATTGGGAGCAATTCGGCCGCAAATTGGTATATTAGGTTTGATGGCAATCTTATTGGAGCGTGTTTTATGAGGTCAAAAGTTTTATTAGGTTTGTTTTTTGCGGCTTTTGTTGCCGTAACGGCTTGTGTGTCATATAGCGATAATTCGGTGGCCGCCGCACCACAGTCTGCCGTGGCCGACCCGACGCCGACCGGCAAAGTGAAAACCCCGGCAACGCAACGCGAGATTGCCTTTATCGATAAGTGGGACGGCCAGAAACTCGTCAAGACCGACACCGAGTGGAAGAATATTACGTTCTCCGCAAACAGGGAACAGAGCGGGCCTATACCGGCGCACTCAACGACAATAAAAAGGAAGGCACATATTATTGTGCCGCGTGCGGGCTGGCATTGTTCAAGTCGGCTGCAAAATATGATTCCGAAACCGGCTGGCCCAGCTTTTACAAATCGATCAGCAATACGAACGTCGCCGAAGAGGTCGATAGAACCATCCCGTCGGAAGTCCGCACCGAGGTACACTGTGCCCGCTGCGGCGGCCATCTCGGCCATGTTTTTGACGACGGCCCCGACCCAACCGGACTTCGCTATTGCATGAATTCCGTTTCCCTGCGGTTCAAGCCTTCAATGTAGTTTGATGGGTGATAAGAGATGAGAAGAACCATCTGAACTCGACTCTCTTATCACCTATCACTCGTCACTCATCATCCTATGATAAAATCTTGCCTATGACAGGCAATCAGGTTCGCCAAAAGTTTTTGGATTATTTTGAAAAGAACGGTCATAAGATCGTTCATTCTGCGCCACTGCTGCCGGCAAACGACCCGACGCTGCTGTTCACCAACGCCGGCATGAACCAGTTCAAGGACGTTTTTCTCGGCATTGAGAAACGCGATTACACACGTGCCGCCTCATCGCAAAAATGCATACGCGCGGGCGGCAAGCACAACGACCTTGACGAAGTTGGCAAGACGGCGCGGCACCACACTTTTTTCGAGATGCTCGGCAATTTCTCCTTTGGCGATTATTTCAAAGAGGACGCGATAAATTTTGCCTGGGACCTGCTCGTCAACGAATTTGGGCTGGATACAAAACGCCTTTGGTTCTCGGTTTTCGAGGGTGACGATCAGGTTGGGCCCGATGATGAAGCACGCGACCTGTGGATCAAAGCCGGAGCAAAGCCGGAGCGAGTCCTGGGTTTTGGCCGCAAGGATAATTTCTGGCAGATGGGCGACACCGGCCCGTGCGGCCCGTGTTCCGAGATCCATTACTACATGGGCGACGATCCGGACGACCCCGAAAAGAACAGTCCGCATTGGGTAAACGGCCCCGGCGACACGACCATGGAGATATGGAACCTCGTCTTTATGCAGTACAACCGGACGCAGGAGAGTGATGGCACCTTCAAGCTAACGCCGCTGCCCGCTCCATCCGTCGATACCGGAATGGGCCTCGAACGCATGACCGCCGTGATGCAGCACGTAAAGACGAACTACGACACGGACCTGATACGGCCGATCGTGGAATTTACAGCGGCGTTAGGTAACTAAGATGGGTTCTTACGAAGTTCTTATTTCTTATTTACTTTTTTTGGCACTAGGGCTGTTTGGCGCTTTTTTGGTAGTTGGTCTGACTGTCAATTTATTTCTGGGAACCAAGTTTGGAACAGTTTCGTTGTCTTCGTCCATAGTTGGTGTGGCCTCATATCTTCTTTTTTTCCTTGCCATGGCTTTCAATTTGCGTTCTATTCTTCAATGGATGCACGGGCCATCTGTGATTATTCCGATGTCGATCTGGGACAAACTTTTGTTGGTCTCATTCATACCGGCTCTGGTCTGCATTGGAGTTTGGCAAATACTTGTCAGAAGACGACTAAAGCAAAGAATCCCGTGAATAATTTGACGAAAGTTCTCCTCATCGAAAACCAACCGCTTACGCGTCTCGGCGTGCGGTCGGTTCTTTCAAATGAATCGGACATTGAGTTGGTCGATGAGACGGACAACGCCGCTGACGGCTTCGCTAAGTTCAAAGAACTGCGGCCGGATGTTACTATTCTCGGCCTGCGCTTTCCCGATTCCTGTTCGATCGACGATCTCGATAATTACTTCATTGAAAATTCAAAAGCGAAGATCATTGTCTTGGCTGAACACGCCGGCGATGCCGAGATCACAAAAGCTCTGAAGAAAGGCGCGGCCGGATATATATGTAAAGATGTTTCGCCCGACGAACTGCTCGCCGCCATCCGCACCGTCGATAAAGGCGGCAAATATATCCCGGATGAGATCGCCCAGATCCTGACGCAACACATCGGCCAGGAAGATCTGACCCCAACCGAGGCCAATGTCCTGCGAATGATCGTCGGCGGAATGTCTAACAAGGAGATCGCCTTTGCACTGGACATTTCCGAGAATACGGTAAAATCGCACGTACAAAATATTTTCGGCAAGATCGGTGTCTCGGACCGCACATCTGCCGCGACGACCGCAATAAAACGAGGATTAGTAAGAGTTGATCTATGATATTTACTGAAGAAATTATCGAATACGCAGAAAAGTTTACATCCGGTGAAAGCGACGTTTTGCGCGACCTACGTGAGCATTGCTACGCCCATTTCGAAGACAAGGCGATGCTCTCCGGTTTCGTCCAGGGCCGTGTGCTTTCCATGTTTTCAAAGATGATCCGGCCCAGAGTCGTGCTCGAAATAGGCACTTATCTCGGCTATTCGGCTCTTTGCTTTGCCGAGGGACTCGTCGATGGCGGAAAAGTAATTACATTGGACGTACAGGAAGAGACGAATAAGGTCGCAAGATCCTTTGTCGAGCGTTCGGAATACAACGATTCTATCGAATTTCATCTCGGCAACGCCGTCGAGATTATCCCGACACTGCCGGAAACATTCGATCTCGTCTTTATCGACGCCGATAAGCCCAATTACGCTAACTATTACAACCTTGTTTTCGACAAAGTCCGTCGCGGCGGCTTCATCATCGCCGACAACGTCCTCTGGAGCGGCAAAGTGCTCGAACCCGATCATGATGAGAACACAAAAGCGCTACACGAATTCAACCAAATGGTTCACGCCGACACCCGAGTCTCAAATGTGCTGCTGCCGATTCGCGATGGTCTGATGGTCTCTTGCAAAAAGTCCTAAGCGCGGACTAGGAAAACCCTCTCCGGCACGCGACGGCGAAAGCATTAACCCTTACCGGCGGCCAGATTTCGAACGGGTATGAGGGCGCACATACGTTCCGTCCTTTCGATAATATCCCCGAACGCTCACCGAATCGTTTCCGTAAGTTGGCGGATAGTTTAGGTCGTTAGAACTGTATGAAGTTGACGAATGCGGCGTCGACGTAGGCGTTGCGAGACGAGACAGAACTCGCTTCATTCGTCGTCGATCCACTTCTGCCATCAGACTTCGTGACTCAGCATACTCGGAGGCATAGGTCGGAACCCCGACGAGCAGAATCGCAAAATTATCAAGTTCTCGGTCGGAAGGCTGTTTCTTTCTCGATAAGGCGGTTTTCACCTTTGTGATGACGGGCAAATAGTCGACGGTATCATTTGCCGGTCCCTGAGGAGCGAATACCTCGACCGCCCTAACAGGAGTGGGTGGCGGTGGTGGTGGCGTAAGATCGAAAAAGAACGGAAAGCCAGAAATACCAGCACCAACAATAGTGATCCTCCTAAAAGAGAAACGAAAAGACCAGCCAATATACTCCCGAACGACCCGTTCTCGCCGGGTTGCCGAGGTGAAGACGAGGGTTCACCAATCCGTTCCCTGAAGTAAACTCCAGTGCCCGGGATGCTCACACCTAGGAAAGTTCCTTTCTTACCTGTGTTAATCTTTAGTCCCTTTGGGCCGACCGATACGCTGGTAAATCCTCGTTTTCCAAAATTTACGCGCAGTCCAGGAAAAATCTTGATCGATTTGCGGAAGTTCCAACCCATAATTTTATAATAAAGGAATAGGAGAATCAGAGTGAGAAGCCTCTGGGGTCTAGAATAAGTCTATATTCATTGGCACGAACTGGTCAATGCTTTTTTCACTCTCGTTAGGGCGACGTGGTGTCACAGCAAACGCCCCATCACCCGAAAGTATTAGAACAATCGCCTCCCAATTGATGATTCTATTTCTCCCCTTTTCCGATAGACTTCTTATATTGGCTCTGCGGTCTTAGCGATCTCTGCGTTAGAAAATAAACGCGAGGGCGCCGAGACTGCGGAGAAGTTCAAGGAGGAATAAATGATAAATATCAGACGATCGAACGAACGCGGGCATGCTAATCATGGGTGGCTGGACACGCGGTTTTCGTTTTCATTTGCGGACTATTACGATCCGAAGTTTATGGGCTTTCGCGATCTGCGGGTTATTAATGAAGACGTGATCGAGGCCGGACAGGGCTTTCCTAAACACGGCCACCGCGATATGGAGATAATCACATACGTTATAAACGGCGAGATCTCGCACCGAGATTCGATGGGAAACGGCGAAACTGTAAAGCCGAATGAAGTTCAGCGGATGACCGCCGGAACGGGCGTTTTGCACAGCGAATACAGCTCGCCAACCGAAAAGACTCACCTATTGCAAATATGGATCTTGCCCGAAAAGAACAATCTACAGCCGGGTTATGAGCAGACCTATTTTGCGCCCGTGCAAAAGAGCGGAAAACTAAAATTGGTCGCCTCACGCGGCGGCGATGACGGTTCGGTCCACATTAATCAGGACATAAAGCTCTACGCCTCGATCCTGAAAACAGGTGAACAGGTCTCGCTCGACCTCGCCGAAGGCCGCCACGCCTGGGTCCAGCTCATCAGTGGCTTGCTAGACGTAAACGGCGAATCGCTAAAACTCGGCGACGGCGCCGCAATCAGCGAAGAACTAAAGCTGAAACTCAAAGCCGGTGCAGACAATACCGAGTTTCTGTTATTCGACTTGAACTAGCGTGTTACCATTCGGCCAAAAAAAATGCCGTGTCCACTCAAAATGGATACGGCATTTTTTTCTTGAACTTGTTGCATCATTAAAACTATTGACTATTCACGCAACACATTCTAAAATCGAAAGGTCGGCGATTCCGCCGTGTTCTTTGACAACCAAAACGTGTCAGCAGCCCGCACGTCAGTAAGGGCTCAACGCATCCCACCCTCATCTCAACCACATCGAGACCGACGTGTCAGGATACGGCTTTTTCCTTCTTGTTCTTCTTATTCTGTGGTCGCTCTACTTTTTACCACAGAGCATGATGAACAAGAACGAGCAGATCTGAATAAGAAGCCGGTTCGGTTTACATCCGGAACAGATCTCTGCGTCTTTCTGTGCATTCCGTGATTTCTGTGGTTTGATTTGTTTCGTGCATTTCGCGGTAAAAGTCTTTTTTTTCCACGAAACACACGAAACAGGAAAAAGGAAGAAACCGGCCCTCGCTTTGGCTTTGTTCTGTGCCTTCAGTGTGTTCGGTGTTCTGCTTTAAAAGCTAACCACAGAGGACACAGAAAACACAGAGCGAAAACCGCCTTAGTCCTGAAATAGGTTTACACAAAAAACTTTGAACCTTTGAACCTGGAACTTTGAACCTCTCCCAGTGTTTCCAATAACTTAGCTGTCCCAAACCCATCTTGGGACACTCTGGGACAGGTGGGACAGCGGGACGAACGGGACATTTTGAACCTTGAACCCTCGAACTTTGAACCGTCCTTTTGGGCATGCGTTCCGATAAGAAACTAGTTGATCGTTTCGCCCTTACTAACGTGCGGGCTTTTGCATTTTACGATCTTGCCGCTCGGATGATATCGGCAAAAACACCGGCGGCGGTTACATCGGCACCGGCACCGGCACCTTTTATAACAAGCGGCTGTTCCGGGTAGCGGTTGGTATAAAAAAGAACCGCGTTGTCTTTGCCGGACAGGTTGGCAAAGTTATGTTCCGGCCCGATCGTTTGCAGGCCGACTGAGGCCTTTCCGTCATTCAAAGACGCAATGTATTTTAGCGAAAGCCCCTTTACCTGTGCATCGCTCAACAGCTTTTGAAAATGAGCATCCCGTCGTTCCATCTCGGTATAAAAATCGTCGACCGAACCGGCGAAACAAGACTCAGGGAGGAACGGAGCGTTCTCTATGTCGCGCATCTCAAGCGGATAACCGGCCTCGCGGGCAAGGATGAGTATCTTGCGGGCAACGTCGGTTCCACTCAGATCAAGACGGGGATCGGGTTCGGTGTAGCCCTCGTCCTGAGCCTGGCGAACTACCTCGGAAAACTTTCGGGTTCCGTCGTAGTTATTGAAAACAAAATTGAGCGTGCCGGAAAGAACGGCTTCGATACGATTCACCTTATCGCCGCTATGCAGCAGATCGCTCAGCGTATTGATGACCGGCAGTCCGGCACCGACGTTCGTTTCAAAAAAGAAATTCGCACTGTATTCGCGGGCCAGATCTTTGAAAACTTTATATTTTTCGTAATCGGATGACGCAGCGATCTTGTTGCAGGCGATCACGGAAACGCTTCGGGCGAGAAGTTTCGGATACGTTTCGACGACATCCGCGCTGGCCGTGATATCGACAAAGATCGAGTTACGCAGGTTTCGTTCGAGAATAGAATCTGTAAATTGTGCAATGCTCATCGCCTTTGCATCGGCAAGCTTATCAGGAATATTCGTCAGCTCGATCCCGTCCTCGGCAAGCAGGGACTTCTTGCTGTTCGCGATCCCGACAACACGCAGATTGAGCCTCATGTCGTCGGATATATGCTGATATTGCTGCTCGATCTGGCCGATCAATTTGCTGCCGACCGTGCCGACGCCGGCTATAAAAATGTTGATCTGCTTTTTGCCGTCAGAGAAAAATTCTTCATGGAGCGTGTTGATCGCCTTTCTCACATCGGCGGAACCGATGATCGCCGAAATGTTTCTCTCCGAAGAGCCTTGAGCGATGGCGTGAATATTTATGCCGTTGTGGCCGAGGGTCGAGAACATACGCCCGCTGACGCCGGTATGTGCTTTCATGTTATCGCCGACGAGAGCAAGGATCGCAAAACCCGTCTCCACACGAAGCGGGTCGATCTTGCTGATCGCGATCTCATACTCAAATTCTTGGTCGACGGCCGCTTTCGCACGTTCGCTTAGCTTGTCTTCGATAGCGACGCAGATCGAATGTTCGGAGGAACTTTGGGTAATAAGAATTACATTTATCTGCTCGCGTGAAAGCGCGTCGAAAAGACGTTTTGAGAATCCCGGAATACCGACCATTCCGCCGCCCTCCAGGTTGAGCACAGCGATCTTATCAATGCTGGAGATGCCGCGGATGATGTCCTTATCGTCGGATGTTTCTGATTCGATCAGCGTTCCAAAATCATCCGGTGCAAACGTGTTCTTTACCCAAACCGGAATTCCCTTTGCCATCACGGGCTGAATGGTCGGCGGATAGATGACCTTGGCGCCGAAATGCGAAAGCTCCATTGCCTCGCGATATGTGATCTTTGGGATCTGCCGTACATTGCGGACAAATCTGGGATCGGCGGTCATCATTCCGCTAACGTCGGTCCAAATTTCAAGTACATCGGCATCGGCGGCGGCCGCAAAGATCGCCGCCGTATAGTCCGAACCGCCGCGGCCGAGTGTAGTCGTAAATCCGTTTTGGTCGGAAGCAATGAAACCGGGAACTATCATTATGCGGGAAGGCATTTTTGTCGCGTGATGTTTGATCCGCTGATTAGTTTCGGCAAAGTCTACCGCCGCAAAACCGTGATTCGAATTCGTCCGGATCAATAATCGGCTGTCCGTCCATAAGTTGTCTATGCCCTGATGCGTAAGCCGTTCCGAAAGCATTTTCGAAGAAACGATCTCGCCAAAACTTAAAATACGGTCAAGGGTTTTCGGTGAAAGCTCGCGAACGCGGCGGACGCCTTCGATAATGTTCTCGAGTTCGCTGACCGTGGTTTCGACAAAATCCTGAACCGAGGAATGCATGGCATTAGGAAGCAGCTTTAACATTGCCTCGCTATGGCGTACACGTATCTCGTCGAGCTTTGCGATGAAGCCATCGTCGCCGCGCTCAGCGCTTCGTCCGGCGTCTATAAGATCGTCGGTCGTTCCCTGCATCGCGGAAAGAACGACGATCGCATCGCCATCGATCTGGCGGATTATTTCTACTACTTTGTTAATGTTCTCGGCATTCGCGACGGATGAACCCCCGAATTTAAGTACCTTCATATTTTGCTCAAAATAATATCTTTCACCGAATCGTAATCGGCCGCGATCTCGATGCTTTCCTTTTTCTTCTTCATCAATTCTGCAACCGATTCCGGAATGTCGCCCGCCGTTCCGAGGATTTCCGAAACTGAATCGAATTTAACCGGATGGGCAGTTTCAAAGAAAATTCCTCTTTGATCTCTATGTTCCGCAAGGTGATCTGAAAGTGCTCGATAGCCGACCGCACCATGCGGATCAAGGACATAACCGGTTTCATCGTAAACCGTCTTCATTGTTTCTTTCGTTTGTTCGTCGCTTATGCTTACCGAAATCAGGGTTTGCTTTAGACGCGGAAATTCGTGGTCGAAGATCTCCAGCAGTCGAACAAAGTTGCTCGGATCTCCGACATCCATGGCGTTAGATAATGTCGATACTGATGGCTGTGGAATGTAATCACCTGTCTTGAGAAAATTGGGGACGATCGCGGTCGCATTGCACGCCGCGATAAATCCATTCGCAGGCATTCCCGAAACATGTGCCAAAATACCCGCGCAGATGTTGCCGAAGTTGCCGCTCGGCACGGAAAATATCGGCGGTTCGCCGTCCCATTGCTTCAGCGCGAAGAAATAATAGAACTGCTGCGGCAGCCACCGGGCGATGTTTATCGAATTGGCGGAAGTAAGAAACAACTTTTCTTGAATATCACCGTCCGCCAAAGCCTGTTTTGCCAAAGTCTGACAGTCATCAAACGTGCCGTTTACTTCTAAAGCGGTTATATTGCCACCGAGTGTCGTCAATTGCAGTTCCTGAACGAGGCTCACTTTTCCTTTCGGATAAAGGATCACAACATCAACACCTTCGACACCGTGAAAGCCCGCCGCGACCGCGCCGCCGGTGTCGCCTGATGTCGCCACGATAACAACTGTTTTCTCTTTTTTCTCTTGGGAGAAATAGTTCAAACATCGGCTCATGAACCGGGCGCCGACATCCTTAAATGCAAGTGTCGGCCCATGAAATAGCTCCAGCGTCGAAATACGATCTGTGATTTCCACAAGTGGAAAACTAAAATTGACCGTTTCCAAACATAACTCGAATAGCTTTTCATCGGGAATAACACCGCCGACATATGGGCGTATCACGTCGAAAGCTATCTGTTCGTTAGATAGATGTCGCAAACGTGTTTTGAGATCGTCGGAAAGCTGAAGAATTGCCTGCGGGAAATATAGCCCTTTATCGTCAGGCTGGCCGCGTAATGTTGCCTCGCGGAAATCGGCGACGGGCGACTTTTGGTTTGTGCTAATGTATTGCATCCTGAGTGAAATGCCGTAAAAGTAAATGATATAACTTTTGGCTTTTCATAAGAAATATGAATGAAGTAAAGGTACACGCACCCGCCACCGTCGCAAATGTAGTGTGCGGTTTTGACTGCCTCGGCTTTGCGTTAAGCGAACCGTATGACGAGATATTGGTAAGAAAGATCAACGAACCGACCATTCGGATAACCCATCTTGACGATTTTGGCCTGCCAACCGATCCGAAAAAAAATGTCGTAGGCGTTGCTCTACAGGCGATGCTCGATTTGATCAATGCGGGTTTTGGTTTTGAGGTCGAGATCACGAAACACATTAAGCCCGGTAGCGGGATCGGATCGAGTTCTGCAAGTTCCAGCGGAGCAGTTGTCGCCGCAAATCATTTGCTCGGTGATCGATTTACAAAGCTCGAACTCGCCGATTTTGCGATGGATGGTGAAAAACTAGCGTCCGGCGAGAGGCACGCGGACAACGTCGCTCCGTGCATTTTCGGCGGCTTTACTCTCGTCCGTTCTACAGATCCGCTCGACATAGTCTTGCTTGATTTCCCACCGCTGTTTGCAACGGTCATCCATCCGCAGATCGAGATCAAGACCTCCGATGCCAGAGCGATCTTGCCGAAAGATGTCCCACTCAAAGACGCGATCAGACAATGGAGCAATCTTGGCTCGCTCGTCGCTGCTCTGGCAAAAGGCGACTGCGACCTTATCAGCCGCTCGATGGAAGATCTTATTGTCGAACCCGTCAGGAAATCGCTGATACCTGAGTTCGACGAAGTAAAATCCGCATCATTAGAGGCCGGAGCGCTTGGAGGTGGTATCTCAGGCTCAGGGCCGTCAATATTTATGTTAAGCGGAACGCCCGAAATAGCACAAAAGATCGCCGAAGCTATGTCGGCAGTTTACGGAAACACCGGCATCGAATTCAATATCCATGTTTCGCAGATTGAGTCGGAAGGGGTAAGGATACTTATGGACAATTGATGTCTTGTAACAGGCTGTCACAAAACTGATAGAATTAACAATAGATGCTAACCCGGGAATTAGAAGAGACTTTAAGTTACGCTGTCGATCAGGCAGTTAAGTATAAGCACGAGTATGTGACGCTTGAGCATTTGTTGTTCGCATTGCTCGAAGACGGAGCGGCGCGGAATATTTTGTTCCATTGCGGGGCAAATCTGGAAGAGATCGCACGCGCCCTCGAAGACTATTTTGCGAACACGCTCGAAAAAATGCCGCCCGATGCTAAGCACATGCCGGAGCTGACGGCTACGTTTCAATCGACGATCCAGTATGCAGTTCTCCAGGCTGAGGGCAGCGGACAACCGGCTGTTGATGGTGGCAACATCTTGGCCGCGTTTTATCAGGCAGAGCAGAGTTTCGCTGTCTATCTTCTCCTTCAGCAAGGCGTGACTCGCCTCGATATTCTGAACTACATCTCACACGGCATTTCCAAGGTCGACTCGGGCGATCCGTTTCCCGATAGTTTCGATGACGAAGAATTTCCTGGCGGGCCGCAACCCCCGCGTGTTAAGCCGCTCGAAAGTTTCACGACAGAACTGGTCGCACTTGCCAAAGAAGGAAAGATCGATCCGATCGTAGGCCGCTTGGCTGAGATCGAAAGGACGATCCAGGTGCTCTGCCGACGAAAGAAAAATAATCCGCTTTACGTAGGCGAACCGGGTGTCGGCAAAACCGCTCTCGCCGAAGGGCTTGCTTTGAAGATAAGCGAAGGCGACGTTCCCGACGTACTGAAGGACGCAAAGATATTTTCGCTCGATATGGGCGCGGTTCTTGCCGGGACGCGTTATCGAGGAGATTTCGAACAGCGCTTCAAGGCGATCATCACCGATCTGTTGAAAGAAGAAAATGCGATCCTCTTCATTGACGAGATCCACACCATCGTCGGAGCCGGCTCCGTACAAGGCGGGTCGATGGATGCGTCGAATATATTAAAACCCGCCTTGGCATCAGGCGAACTGCGGTGCATCGGATCGACGACCTTTGCCGAATACAAAGCCGCGTTCGAACGCGACCGGGCGCTTGCGCGACGGTTTCAAAAGATCGAGATCGGCGAGCCGACTATCGACGAAACTTTTCAGATCCTAAAAGGCCTCAAACGATTTTACGAGGCGCATCATGGCGTAAAGTACACGACCGAGTCGCTGCGAACCGCTGCCGAGCTTGCCGGAAAATATATCAACGATAGATTTCTTCCCGATAAGGCGATCGACGTAATTGACGAGGTTGGCGCAGCGGTAAAACTAATACCGGAAAACCGGCGTCCCAAGAAAATCTCTGTACAGATGGTCGAGAATACGATCGCTCGCATGGCAAAGGTACCGCCGAAGACTGTCGTCGCCGACGAGAAGCACCGGCTGAGAACTTTGCGTGACGACATTAAGAAGGTGATCTACGGCCAGGACGAAGCGATCGATAAAGTCGTAGATGCGATACAGATCTCGCGTGCCGGGCTTGGGCATCAGACAAAACCTGTCGGTTCATTTCTCTTTTCCGGCCCTACAGGAGTCGGCAAGACGGAAATTTCGAAACAGCTTGCAGAAATCCTCGGTGTTGAATTCATTCGTTTTGACATGAGCGAGTACGCCGAGCCGCACACAGTGTCGCGACTGATCGGTGCACCGCCGGGATACGTCGGCTTTGATCAGGGCGGTTTGCTAACCGAGGCGATCATGCGAACGCCGCATGCTGTTTTGGTTTTGGACGAGATCGAAAAAGCTCATCCCAATCTTTTTAATTTGCTGCTGCAAGTTATGGACTCGGCAACTTTAACCGACAACAACGGAAAGAAAGCCGATTTTCGAAACGTCATTTTGATAATGACCACAAACGCCGGTGCGAGGGAATTGTCGTCGGGCGGTGTCGGTTTTCGGAATAATTCGGATACAAAAGGAAATGCAAAAGGCGTGATCGAACGAACCTTTACGCCGGAGTTTCGCAACCGGCTCGATGCGTGGGTGCCGTTTAAGGCTTTGGATCTGGATGTGATCAAATTGATCGTCGATAAATTTATCAACGAACTAAATGGAATGCTCGCCGAAAAACGTGTACTCGTAAAGTTGGATGAGAGTGCGAGAGAGTGGCTCGCAAAAAATGGTTTCGATGCGCGATACGGAGCGCGGCCGATGTCGCGGCTGATACATGAAAAGATCAAACAGCCATTGGCGAACGAAATACTTTTTGGAAAGCTGACAAGCGGAGGAAGCGTTTCAGTAACAGTCAGTGAAGACGGCCTGATATTGAATTTCTAAATAGCATTTATCGAAATGAAAAAACCCGGCGAAAAGATCGTCGGGTTTTTTTGTTTTATAAGAAAGAGTAAGTTACTTTTTCTTTGCTGCTGGTTTCTTTGCTGCGGGTTTTTTTGCCGCGGCTTTTTTCGGAGCAGCTTTCTTTGCTGCCGGTTTAGCTGCAGCTTTCTTAGCCGGTGCAGCCTTCTTAGCCGGAACAGCTTTCTTAGCTGTTACGGCCTTCTTTGCCGGTGCGGCTTTTTTTGCCGGTGCGGCCTTCTTTACAGCTGCGGCCTTTTTTGCCGGAGCTGCTTTCTTAGCAGGTGCTTTTTTTGCAGTTGATTTAGTTGCTGCCATTTAGAGATCCTCCATATGTTGTGGTGTTAGAAAACTACCGCACTAAATTTAGCATAAAACAACAAACAGTTGTTAACAAAAAATTGATGCAATGGAAATATTTTTTGAAGTTTTTTCAGGAAGAAAAAGTTTGTTGTTAGTGCTTGTGTGCACGAATATAATTTTCGCCCAATGATCGGCGCAGTGTCAATGCTTTTTTTCGATCGCAGTTCGAAAAAATTTGCGCGCAAAACTTTCTAAAAAATTCTCACGCACTTTTCCGAGGCCTTCTTTTTAAAAAATAAATTGTTGAATTGAAGCTGAAGAAATTCTCAGTATTCTAATGAATGTACAGTCGTGATTTCTCTGATCACTTTTTATTCCTTGCAGTCTTTCTAAGAGTAACTACGATCGCATCGCTAACTTTGCGTTCGCCTTCTTTGTCTGACGGAGTATTTACAACTTTACCGTCGAGAAACATCGTCGTCGAACCGCCGCCATCGAGATTCATCGCATCGACCGCACCGAGACTAAGTAAATATTCAGCAAGCTCATTCAAATTCATCCCAACGCTCACACCCGGCTGCCTGCCATCGACCGTCACCATCAAAAACTTTCCGTCCTTCATCTTCGCAACCGCCGTCCGCGGATGCCGCGTTTCGACAAATGCTTTCGATGATTTTTCCTGTTCCCAAGTAATGTCGATCTTGCCATTTTTGATGAGCTGCGGAACACCGGCGATTATATCTTCAATTACACCTTTAGTCTTAGTCACTCCAAGATCTATCGAGACGACTCCCAACCTCAATTCAACTCTATCGCCTATCTTCAAATCGTTAAGCTCGTTCCTGAATCTCCCAGTTGCGGAAATAACGAAACCGTCGTTTGGAATATAGGAACTTCCTTTGGAATCGTGTATTTCGACGACTCTTCCTCGTCTTATTAAAAACTCAAAACCCCTAGGCGTTGTAAGGGTGGTCATTCCAAATTCCGGTGTAAATACAACTAGATCTTCAGTATCATTTCGCTCTCTGTTTATTCCTTTTATGAAATCTACTTGAATTTTTTTCTTAAGCAGTAAGTTTTCAACCGACTCAAGGTGAGCAAAATCAACATCAGTTTCTTCTTTCCCGTTATATATTCCGAGCGCGATCCTGTGGTAATTGGTTTCACTTAAGAGTTTTCCGTCAATATGTAAAAGGCCCGCCGAATCACCTGCAAAGATACTTGTATCCAATCTAAAAAATCCCGCATTGATCGCGGCGACTGCTCCCTTGCGGGTAGCGATTGATGAAGTCTTCTCGGTTCCGATCGCGGCGTCCATTGCATGGTGGACATCGAGCCGAACCTTCTTCAGATCGAGCCGAAGTAGATTTATCTTTACCGGGTCGCTGCCGGTCTTGTGATCGACTTGAGCATATTCGACACCGGGATGGATCGTCTTATAATCCTGCGCGGCAAAATTCGCCACTAAGGCGCAGAGAAGACAAAGGAATAAAACCAGAACGCGCGCGTGTATAAGATCTATTTCGCAGCCTGACGAATAATTTTCTTTCATTTTCATATGCCTTTTATGTGTTGAATCTTTCATGCAAGGTACGGGTGATGCACACCATTATGATACATTCCGCAACAAAACTTCGCGTATTACGATGAGAGCGGTTGGCTCCATTTATATAGCAGGAGTTTTTTTAGCAATGATCAATCATATTTCTATCGCAGTGAACGAACCCGAAAGGGTTGCAAATTTTTTGGCTGAATTGTGGGACGGCATTGTCTTTCCGTTTCCGCCGGCACCGGATTCTTTTTTTGTTATCGCCAATGATGGAAAAGGTACGGCCGTCGAAGTCACTCCCGCTGGAACCGTGCTGGTTCCCGGCGAAGGCCTGCCGCCGGAAGACGATCAAAACATCGCCACAGAAGAGTTTGAGGCGAAATTCGTCAAGAGCGACTTCGTGCCGCGCTATGTCGCCACGCATTTAAATATCAACACGAAGAAAAACATCGACGAGATTCGTGTGCTCGCAAAACGCGAAGACTGGCGTGTGCTCGTCTGTAATCGTGGAGCAGGTCTGTTCCAGCTTGTCGAGGTGTGGGTCGAAAATACGTTCATGCTCGAAGTGATGACGCCGGAGCAAACCGAACGATATGTCGAGATCACAGATCCGCAATTTATGAAGGCCGCGTTTGAAGAAGCTCTTAATATGGCGCATCCGTATATTCCGCCTAGGGTCGCGGCGGACATGAATTTGATCGGATAAAAAGTTCGGAGTTCCGCCTTTAGGCGGCCCCGTTATTGCCGGATACTTCGTTGTTACCGATGCCAGCTAAAGCTGTAACTCCGAACCAATTTCCATTCCAATCGAACGCTTCCGTTCCGCGGAAGCGTTTTTTGTAATCGTAAAAAGAAGTTCCGTTGTAGCAATAGCCTTGATAATAAAATTCGCGACCAGTTTCGATTGAATATTCTATTTCTTTCAGCATTGTGAATATGCCGAGACTGCGGTCTGCTATTGTCGGCTCAAAGATCGCATAAATGCCCGAGGTCGAGCTTTTACCCACATCAAAATAGCTGGCTGCAAGCAATTCGTCTTGCTTCGTAACGCGAACCTCGCGCCCTTCGCATGGCGATGTAGAAGGCTCACGGGATAGAAAATTGTAGATGGAATCGGGGACAGAATGGTCAAACCGTTCTTTGTGTCGATCGAACAACTCTTCGGCCGACTGATCTATCTCGATCGGCTTGACCACAACATCGACATCTTCATTACGCCGCAGTATTCGTCGCTGGCTTTTTGATAATGAGAATTGCGACAGACGGATACGCAACGGGATCACATTCCGAATATCCTGATCGAGAATGCCGACATTGTAGCGGAAGAACTGCTCTCCGAAATGCCGCCAGCCGAGCGACAGCAATTCGTCAATCTGATCGGGTAAAACCGAAGCGGCAAAGAACTCTTCATTGATAAATTGAAGTCCTGCCTGCTGCATCGCATTCTATGTTTACCAGTTAACGCTGCCTTCTTTTGACGTATCTATCTGCGTCAGTTCGACACCTTCGTTATAGAAAAAGATCTTCATATTATCGAATAGGAACTGATGCGAGTCGGGGTTGGAAACGTCCAGGCCAAAGTGATTGATCAGTTGTTTCTGTTTTTGCTGCCATTCTGCCCAACAGTCTTTGCACATCTCGGCACCGATCTGCTGCCCGAGTTCGGTCGGGATCGGAGCAAAACCGATCGGTTCGTTTTTTTGCCCGCAACGGGCACATTTAAATTTGTCGCCAAATAAAGCCATAACCAAATCTCCTTGATATATATCTAACTTATATCAAGTTGCGTCCGGTTTTGCAGTTCGCGACATCGCTTTGGCAATCCCGGCATAAATAAAACCGACGACCGCAAAGGCAACTAAAACAAATGCTGTATTTGTAAGCGAAGTCTGATAACCGAGCTGGGTAACATCAACGAACCAATATGGATACCACGAGACGACCGCTCCGCGCATCAGCGAATACGCGATATAGACAAGTGGGTATATCAACCACTTGATCGGGTCGATCCAATTGATCACGGATTTGGGCGCGAACACAAGCCAGTAAATAACAAACGCCAGCGGCATTGCGTCGTGAAGAAGGTGATCGGCAACGGCATTCCAACCTTGCGGATCCCAAACCGTTCGCAGGAATAGGCTGTAAACGATGCCGACGATAGAAATGTATGATGCCACGGCAGCTTGCGTTGACGCTTTCGAAAAAAACGCTCCGAATCTGGTCAGAGGAAAAAACGCGATTGCCGTAAGCGTGACCGCTGCGATTATATTTGTCGAAATCGTAAAGTAACTAAAAAACCTAACAAAGCGCTCAGCAACACCGGGTTCAGGAGTTACGGGATTGGTCATCTGCAAAATGAACTGCAGAATCAGCGAGAGCCAGCCGATAACGGCGATCAATCCGGCAAATACTTTTCCCATAATATCAACCTACTTTTTTGATCGCGGCGAGAACGTCATCATCCGCTGGGCGGAAAAGGCTTATTGCTTGTGTCTTGTGGTATGCGATCTTGCCTTCCTTATCTATTACAACAACGCCACGAGCGGAACGACCGGGCAGCCATGATTTCATATCGTATTTTGTCGAAACGCTTCTGTCAGGATCAGAAAGCAGGCGAAGCGGCAACTCGTTCTTCTCGGCAAAGCCCTTGTGCGATTCGACCGAGTCCGTCGAAATGCCGACGACCTCAGCCCCAGTCGCCTGATATTCCGACCAATGATCGCGCACCGAACACATCTGCGCCGTGCAGACCGGAGTATTGTCGCCAGGGTAAAAAAGCAATACCATGGTTTTTCCACGATGATCGCTCAGCGTCCAATCGTTCCCGTTTCCGTCCTTCAATGTGAAATCAGGTGCTGCCTCGCCGTCCTTCATTTTGACTCCCCCACTGTGCCAAAGAAAATTGATAAAGCCGTGTAATGATGATTGTTTTCATATCAACACTAACGAACCATGTGCAGGTTGCATGCCTGTATTGCGATCGGCGGAAATATATCTTCGGATTGATAACTGGCATTCTTGCACCCCAACTACTTCTGCATCAGCTCGATGAATCGCTCGAAGAGATATTCCGAATCGTGCGGTCCCGGTGCTGATTCCGGATGGTATTGGACGGAAAATACGGGAAGTGTTTTGTGGCGGAGTCCCGCGACGGTGTTGTCGTTTAGGTTGATGTGCGTGACCTCGACATTGGCGGGCAGGGAGCCGGCATCGACCGCGAAGCCGTGATTGTGCGATGTGATCTCGACCTTGCCGGTCGTCAGATCTTTGATCGGCTGATTGCCGCCGCGGTGGCCGAACTTCATCTTGTAAGTCTCGGCTCCAAATGCTTCTCCTATTAACTGGTGGCCGAGACAGATGCCGAACATCGGGACGTTCGCTTCGGTCAGCGTCTTGATCTCTGCGACGACCTGCTGCATTGCCGCCGGATCGCCGGGGCCGTTCGACAGGAAAATGCCGTCGGGTTTCAGAGCAATCACATTGGCGGCAGATGTATCCGCCGGAACAACCGTGACTTTGCATCCGTACTTTGCGAACTCACGCAGGCTGTTCGTCTTCACGCCGAAATCATATGCGACGATGTGAAAACGCATTTCGTCCATCGCGGGATAATCGAACGTCTCCTCGACCGTAACGGCGCTAGCAAGTTCGCGGTTTTTCATATCGGGCGACTCAAGCACTTTTTTCAAAAGGCTTTCGGCGTCCAGATCGACCGACGATATCGCGGCCCGCATTGCGCCTTTATCTCGGATGTGGCGGACCAACGCCCGCGTGTCGATATGCTCGATCCCGACGATGTCGTGCTCTTTTAGATAATCGTCGAGCGATTGCGTCGAGCGCCAGTTCGAACGGATACGGCTCGCCTCGCGGACGACAAAGCCCTCGACCCAAGGCCGCCGCGATTCGACATCTTCCTCGTTCACGCCGTAGTTGCCGATCAGCGGATAGGTCATACAGACGATCTGTCCGGCGTAGCTCGGGTCGGTCAATATCTCCTGATAGCCGGTCATCGACGTGTTGAAAACCATCTCGCCGAATGTCTCGCCGACCGCGCCAAAAGACGCACCGTGGAAGGTGCGTCCATCCTCTAGAACCAAAATAGCTTTATGCAAAGAATTCATCCCTTGCCTGATTTTAACGCGAAGTCGCGAAGGCGCAAAGCCGCAAAGAAAAACAACGGCTACTCCTCAGCCCGAACATCGCTCGGGATCGGCCGGTCGCCTTCCGGATATTGGCCCTGCTGAATGAAGCCGACGCTATTCGGCTGCCAATAACGAAAGAACGCACGCCCGTAGATGTACTTTTCCGGTACGAAACCCCAATATCGCGAATCAGCGGAATTATCGCGGTTATCGCCCATCACGTAGTAGGTGTGTTTCTTAACCTCCTGCCGCGGAAACGACAAATGTGTTCGGGTATGTTCTTCGTCAAGATAAGGTTCGGGCAACTCGACGTCGTTTATGAAAACTTTGCCTTCCCTGACCTCGACCGTTTCGCCCGGCAGGCCGATCAGGCGCTTGACGTAACTCTTTTCCGGGTCTTCCGGATACCAGAAAACGACGACGTCACCGCGCTTAAGATGGCCGAAGCTTACGCTCTGGATCTTATAGTAAATGAATTTATTAACTAGAAGACGTTCGCCGTCATGAAGCTGCGGCAGCATCGAACTGCCATCAACAACGACCGGCTGAATAAAGAAAACGCCGATCAATATCAAAACAACGATGATAAGAAAAATGTCACGCACCAGCCGCAGAGTTTCGAATACAAAGCCGTTGCGGGCCTCTTTTCGAAGATCGGTGACATTTATATCGCCGTCGTCATTTGGCGATACCGAGCCAAAGTCAAATTGGTCTTTGCGGACGAAATCGAACATAATCAGGGTTTTAGATGAATGAAAGACGCGAGCGACGCTCCAACGATAGACGTTAGCTTTCAGCAAGGGTTTTGTCAAAAGAATTCTTACCGATGAACGAACAGATCCGATTACTCTTCCCGGCGGCGAACAAATATACTTATCTAAACAGCGCCGCCGTGTCGCCGCTGCCGACCACCGCAGTCGAAGCTGTCTTATCGCAATTGACCGACGTTGCGAATCACGGATCGGAGCATTATGTGGACTGGATCGCAACCAAAAATCGTGCGCGGTCGCTGATAGCATCGATGCTGAAGGTGCGTGACGATCAGGTCGCATTTACGCGAAACACATCCGACGGTTTTGCGACGATCGCGGCCGGACTCGATTGGAAGGCGAACGACAACATCGTCAGCTTTGCCGGCGAATTTCCGTCGAACTTTTACCCGTGGCGCCGTATTCGAGACAAGTTTGGCGTTGAGATGCGGCTCTGCCCCGAACGCGGCGGCCGCATCGATTTGGACGAATTCATCAATCTAATCGATTCAAACACAAAGCTTGTCACGATCAGCGCCGTCCAATTCGCAAGCGGCTTTACGGCTGATCTCACTCGCATCGGCGAAGCGGCACGGGCCGCCGGAGCTCTGTTTGCCGTTGACATCATCCAAGGCCTCGGAGCACGCGGCTTTGATCTGCCGGCTGCAAATGTAGACATCGCGTCCGGTGCGAGCCACAAATGGTTATGTGCTCCGGAAGGCTGCGGAATGCTGTTTCTGTCCGATCGTGCCCGTGAATTGGTCGAACCGACATTGACCGGCTGGATCAGCGTCGAAACTCCATGGGATTTCGAAGATCGCGAACAGCCATGGAAAGGCAATGCTCTTGCCTGGGAAAGCGGCACCGGTTCGTCAGCCTTGTTTTATGGGCTTGAGCAGAGCTTGAAGCTGCTGACCAATACAGGCCTAGATCGGATCCAGGGCTATCTGGAAGGCCTTTCCGATCACCTTTGCGAGCTTCTAGCGGGGAAGGATTACGATATTTTGAGTTCGCGGTTGCCGGGCGAGAAATCGCCGATCGTTTGTATCAAGCATCGCGGCGGCATTCACTGCAACGAGATCGCCGAAGATCTGCAAAAACAAGGAATCATCGTTAGCCCGCGCAACGACCGTCTTCGGATCGCTCCGCATTTTTATAATAACCAGGAAGATATTGAACGTCTTGTTGAGGCGTTGCCTTGATCAAGGCAGCGGTTCCGACAGTTCATCCAGATTTAGCCGCGTCAGGCCGCCCGCATCCGAAAACTCCCGGCGGCCTGACCGCTTCTGGTCGCGGTAGCGGAAGAAAAGAAAACCGCCGAAGACGCCCGCAAAGACCGCTCCGCCCAACCCGAGCAGGATAAAGAACACTGTCGCGATCATCATGTTAGCCGACGTGCTGACCATATACCGCTCCAGCTTTTGAACGAGAAACGGATCCTCGCCAAGCCACTGGATGCTCTTTTCGTATTTGATCTTATCCAATAACGTACCAGCGGCGTTCTGGTCCGCAGCCTCAAAAACAAATGCGCTGTAGTTGCCGATCTTGCGATAAACGACTGGCGGATTGGAAGGCGATTCTGCGAGTTTCTGTACTATCGCGGCATCGCTTACGGTAGCTGCTTGCGGTGTTGAAAACTCGACAATTAAAAGCTTTCCCTCTGCGTAATCTGCTGTTACCGCCTCGGCACCGGCCGTGAGATCGACCACATCGAGAACGGGAATGGCGCCTAATTGAGCCTTAAGATCGGCAACCGAATTGGTCACCTTTGCCTGACCTTGTACCCTTTCCCAGTCAGGTAAATGCTTGACGATAACGGGAATTTCATCGCCTTCCGAGACCTCCTGGCTTTTGAAAGGCGTATTCGCATTTTGTGCGAAACCCGAACTAACTGTGATTAGGATCGAGAATAAGAGAAACGTGAATGGGCGAGTTCTAGCCATACTTACGGAATAACCAGGGGATTAGGAATACTTATAGTAACACCATCTGAAAAAACAGGACAATGTGTACTGGATTCATACACACACCATTTCGTGCAGCAATGCATTATTGCCTGCACGACCTGATTTTGAATCTCAGCTTTGATGATAGACGAATAGAAAGGTATGCCTGTAATTATGGAACAAAATCCCGGTTTTGGCGTCTAATATAGATATTGGCAGACATCGATGCGATATTTGGCACGGTACTTGAAGTAGGTATCAAGGGGGACACGGAAATGACAACAGACACATTAAACTTTCCCGTTTGGCAGACAGATAAGGCGGCTATTGGTGAAATAGCAAAGCCAATGTCCTATGCCTCGGCAAAAGACTTTGACTTGACGCAATTGGCGTCGAAAGGCGATATGACGGCCTTTGAAGAGATATATCAACGGCATCACCGCCGGATTTATTCGATCTGTTTGCGTATGCTTCAGAACGCCCATGAGGCAGAAGATCTTACGCAGGATGTCTTCATCCAGCTTTACCGAAAGATCGGCAGTTTTCGCGGCGATTCAGCATTTACCACATGGCTGCACCGTATGACGGTAAACCAGGTTTTGATGCATTTTCGCAAGCGGAATGTAAAGTTTGAAAAAGTAACGGAGGAAGGCGAAACGCCGGACCAGATCGTTGCCGGCACGTCGAACCCGAACAAGATGCCGATCGTCGATAAGATTGCGCTTCAGAATGCCATTGAGCAATTGCCGGCTGGCTACAAGAATGTCTTTGTTCTACACGATGTCGAGGGCTTTGAGCACGAAGAGGTGGCTAAGATCCTTGGCTGTTCGGTCGGTACGTCAAAATCGCAGCTGCATAAGGCGAGGCTAAAGCTGCGAAAGCTTCTCAAGAAAAAGGCAAACCCGCGTTTGGTCGGCGTTGGTTACTAATTGAATACGTATTAATAAATTTGAAAGGCTTCTCGATTATCGGGAAGCCTTTTCTTTATCGTTTAGTATGCTTTTGCTCCGGCTGCAGCGACCGCATGGTCTTGTTCGCCGCTTCCGCCCGAGACGCCGATCGCCCCGACGACTTTTTTGCCTTTCTTGATCGGAATGCCGCCAGCAAAGATCATTACCTTACCGTCGTTCGAAGCATTGATCCCAAAGAATTGCCCGCCTGATTGACTATGCTCGGCAAGGTCCTTTGTCGCGATGTCGAACGCCCGTGACGTCCAGGCCTTCTTGATCGAAATATCAATGCTGCCCATCCATGCATTGTCCATACGAACGTGGGCAACAAGGTTACCGCCTGCGTCCGCCACCGCGATGTTCATTGGCTGCCCGATCTCCGCCGCTTTTGTTTCTGCTGCCGCAATTATCCTTCGTGCATCTTCAAGTGTCATTTTTTACTTCTCCCCTTAATCTAAACTTCAAACAAATAATTATTATTCTGCAAACTCCGCGCCAGCCTCAGCGTTTCTCTGCGTTAAAGTTTTCAACGCAGAGAACGCCGAGCGAGACGCGGAGATCGCGATGTTCAATGCCAACTTTCTATTATTTCAATTTTTCGTTTTTTGAGTTCCGCGACGAACTTGTTTGGGTCGATCGCCTTTTCCTGTGGCGTTGCTCCACGCATTAGTACGTCACCCTTTGCCATCATTTGAGCAATGATCGATGCCGGGAATGCGGTCGTCCGCATCATTGCGGAAAGGCAGGTGACTTCATCTTCCTTATCGACAATATCGTAACGAAGTTTCTTCGAATTACCGTCCTTTGTCCCGACAAATTCCAAACGGACCAGAACGTAATCGGACCCGTCGGCAGGCAGGTGTTTCTGAAGCAGATCGCCGAAGACCTTTCGCGGTTTTACCTTTTGATAATCGACAATAATTTCTTCGCTGGAACACAAACCGAGGTCGATCATCGTCTTGAACTTTTCGCAGTGTCCGGCATAGCGGATCGTTTTGTAATCCAGATGCTCGATCTTTCCTAGAAACGTATCCGGTAGCGTTGATGTGCCGCCACTGGTTTGAAAAGCCTCGAGCGGTGGAAAACCATCAAATTGCAGCGACTCAAGTTCCGTCATTGACTGCACCTCCGTTATTTTCCCATCACGAATGACACGGGCGGTCTCGATATATTCGTTTATCAGGCCTTCTACGCTGAAGACGAGCTGATAATCGAGCGGCGGCTGAGGGTCTTGGGGAAGGCCGCCGACGCGGATGTGGATCTCATCGACTTGGTCAAACTTTGCCGCGCCGTGCATGGCCAGCACGGAAACCATTCCGGGAGCGAGGCCGCAGTCAGGAATGATATTTATACCGGCCGCTTTCGCTTCGGCATCCATCGCAAGCTGGGCATCGACGACGTAATTATTGCCGCCCAGGTCGCAAAAATTCGCGCCGGTTTCGATGGCTGCCTTTGAAAGAGATTCGTTGTACCAATAGTTAACGCAGGAAATGACAGCGTCGTGGCCGCGGAAAAGCTCGACGACATCGGCATAGTTTCCGGCGTCGAGCGTTTTTGCGCTGATGCGGCCCGTCCCGACTTTCGCAGCCGTTTCGTCTGCCTTGGCGCCGTCAAAATCCGCGACCGTTACCGCCGCAACATCGGGCGAGTTATGTACCAGATCAAAAGCCGCACCGTAACCCATACGGCCGGCCCCTAGAACGAGAATTTTCATAACGTAAACTTTTGTAGGCAGTTGGCGGAAGGCGGTTTGCGGTCGATTCAGAAAGACCGCTTTCTGCTTACCGCCAACTGCCCACTCCGTAATTACCAGTCGTCCGTCTCTTCCGGTGCTTGTCCGGCGACGGTTTCTTCGGCGTAGTCCCACACCTTCTTTTTCCAGATACGCATTCCTTCGATCAGGTTTAGCGCGACCTGCGGGTGTGATGCGTTGCGTTCGAGGCGTATGACCTCCGCAGTAACGGTCACCTCGTCGTCGGGATTTTCGACGATGGTTAGGTCGACCTTTACCCCGACGTTCGGCAGCTTTCGCGGCAAATAGACGAGCGTACCGGTCAGGCCGACATTTTCGGTCAGGCCTTCTTCAAAAATTTCTTTCCCGTCCTCGTCCTTCCATCGCATTCTGATGGGAAGGGAAACAACAAGTCTGGCACCTTGGCGGCGTTCCTGCATAAAGTCTGTCCTCAAGAAGGTCTTATCCGTTAAATGTCGTTTTGGTCGAAAATGCACGTTCGACTTGGCTCTAAAGTCTATCAAAAACAAAAAAAATTGCCACACGTAAGCGCCTTAAAATACACCAATTGCATATAACATAAGGGGTTGCGGTCATTTTGAACGATAGACACATAGGGCCTTAGGTGATAGGCTAACAAAATTGTTTCGAACACTGTCGTTCGAAACTGGCGGAATTCGCCGCCACCACTGTCGCCGGAATATGGCCTCCACACGCCGGGTACATAAAGCGCAAGACCGAAGTTTTGGCTTTACCCGGATCGTTTGTTCCGCGACGTAATTGACAGGAGAGTAACAAATGAAAAACTTCGTCAGAGGAGGAATCATCCTGACGGTTCTAAGTTTGTGCGTTGTATTTATATACGCGCAGACGAACGCGACAGAGATCCTCAGTTCAGCGAACGATTCGCAAGAAAAATTTAATAATACTGAAATTGATTCGAATTTAATTAAAGCAGAAGTAATAGAAAATAACGATCAGGTCCAGGATCAGGACCAAAATAAGAAGAATGAGAAAGTGACGAAAACGGTTTCGTCGCGATCGACGGCAGGAGCCAGCAAGGGAAGTTTTACGGCAACTGCATATTGTTTGAAAGGAAGAACGGCGATGGGCCACGGCGTACGCCAGGGCTTGATCGCAGCCGACCCGAGAGTGCTACGCTTAGGCAGCCGCATCAACCTCGGAGCCGGTTCTTACAGCGGCCAATATCTGGTCTCTGATACAGGCGGCAAGATCAAAGGCCGCAGACTCGATATATGGATGTCGAGTTGTGCCGAAGCAAGACGCTTCGGCCGCAGAACGGTATCAGTAAGCGCTCTTTAGTAAAAAAAACTGAATAAAATAAGACCGTCCCGGAGACTTCTGGGGCGGTTTTTTAGTTTGCGTCTCACCCATGTCCCGTAGCGTTTCCCGCGCCAGTTTTTGAACCCGCCCTACTCGCCGAATTCCCTTATGCAGTATTAGTCAGACCAGTTTCACAATCCCGATTGATAGCAAGGGCGTAACGCACAGCTTTAGCCTCAGGTCGCGGAAACCGGTATCGAGGCCAGATCTTTTCGTTTCAACGCACTTCCTTTTTCCCATTCGTAGATGCGTCGTGAATCCCGTGCCAAGGCCTGACGACGCAATCACCGACGCACAGCTCAAACACCACCGACGCGAGGCCTATACACCGGCTCAGATGATGTCGCAAAAAATGAGTCGAAGGTGCCGGCTATTTCATCTAGACTAACGGTGGCACGCCGCGAATCATTTAGGCGGCCGTATCGGAAAAGCGGAGCTATTCCGCAAGGAGCCGAAGAGTCCGGTTGCTACTGCTCCAGGTTATGGCTTTCCCCACCCGTTACCGCAGATGGTACCGACTTTTTGTAACCGGCGGCTAGTAGATCATTTTGACGAGGGAAATGTAAAAGAGTTCCGATGATGCCGAGGGCGGACCAGAGGAAGAAGTATTGGTAATCGAAGGCGAAGGCGAGGGCGAGGCCGAAGAGGGAGCTTGCCTCGCAGAGGGCGCAGGCGATGATGAAGCCCGATTGTATTAGGGCAGTGTCCTGCTCATGAACGGCACGTTCGAAGAAGCGTTTTTTGAATGCGAACGAGAAAATGACGCACGTGACCGCCGCGACGCCAAACCCAAGGATCATCGGACTGCTCTGGCCCATCAACGGCTGCGAAAAGTCGAAATTGAAAAGCTCTCTTTTCGTAATAAAGATGATGAGAATGAACATGAACTGCGACATCAGCAGTGCGGCCCAGATGATAACAAGCGTTTGGTATTGAGCGACGAGGTTTGGTTTAGTGTTCATCGGATTGTCTTAGGGTAACTCAAGGTTTGCCCGCGTAATACGCGAAAAGACTTTTGCCCGCGAATTTACGCGAATGGAACCGAAATCGTTTTCATTTTTAACATCTTGGAATCACGGAACATACAGAAAAGAAATTCGCGGATATTCGCGGGCAAAAAATCAGTCGGTTGCGTCCAGTTCGTCTTCGAGCAGTTGGCGTTCGTAGAGGTCGGCGTATTCGCCGTCGAGCCGGAGTAGTTCGTCATGCGTGCCGCGTTCGATGATTCGTCCGTCCTGCATTACGCAGATGAGGTCGGCGTCTCGGATAGTAGAAATTCTATGCGACACGACGAGCGTTGTGCGGTCTTGGCGTACGCCGCGAAGGTTGTTCAGGATTTTCTCTTCGGTATATGTGTCCACCGCCGAAAGCGAATCGTCGAGGATCAAGATACGCGGGTCTCGCATGACCGCCCGGGCGATGGCCGTTCGTTGTTTCTGCCCGCCCGATAAAGTAATGCCCCGTTCGCCGACTAGCTGCTCGTATTTACCTGGAAAATCTTTGATGTCATCGGCAAGGCCGGCTATTTCAGCGGCTCTGGCTACGCCGAGTCCCAAGTCCAAAGTCCCAGGTCCAAGGTCTTTGTCGTTAACTGGACTTTGGACATCCGACGTTGGATTTTGGACTCCCATAGCGATGTTTTGGGCCAGGGTATCGCTGAATAGAAATGTTTCCTGCGGGACGAAGCCGATGGCGCGGCGGAGTTGGGCAAGTGGGAATTCGCGGACGGGCTTGCCGTCAACGAAAACGCTGCCGTCGGGAGCATCGAGCAATCGAGGTATCAGACTAACGAGTGTTGATTTCCCGCTACCGGTTTTCCCGACAAACGCGACGGTCTTGCCTTGTTCGATCTTGAGATCGATGTTCTTGAGAACTAGCTTGTCATCATGCGCTACACGGTCAACGCTGTCACCCGTAGTGGGGAAGGGTGGCTTGCCCCCGCTTTCTGCCGGCGACTGAAGAGCGGGGGTAAACCCGCCTTCCTGACTGTCAGTAGCAGACTTGATTTCTGCGGCTGTCACACCCCGAGCGGAAGCATTGTATGAAAAATTCAGATCGCGAAATTCGATCTCGCCTTTTATCGGCGATTGCTCGTGTACTTCGGGCGAATCCATTATCGTTGGTTCGGTTTCGAGGATGGCGTTGAAACGCTTCAGGCTGGCGGTGCCGCGTTGGTAAAGGTTTACGACGTAGCCGAGCGCGATCAGATACCAGATCATCCGCTGCAGGTACAAAATGAACGAGGTGAAATTGCCGGCCGTTATCTCGCCGCGAACCGCCATCGGCACGCCGACCGCGACGATGACCACAAACCCGAGGCCTATAAAGAAGAAAAGCATCGGCCGCATTGCGGCGGCAAATTTAACCAACTGCAAATTGCGCAATGCGTATTCCCAGTTCAGCTTTTGAAACGCTTCGATCTCGGCTTCCTCTTGCGCATAGGCGCGAACGACGCGGACGCCCGAAAGATTTTCCTGTGCACGGGCAGTTATGTCGGAAAAGAATTCCTGAATTTTCTCGAACCGTTTGTGGATCTGCTCGCCGAGAAATTTGACCGTTAGCGAAACCAAAGGCAGCGGGATCAGCATCAGCAGCGTGAGTTTGACCGAGATGTTCAACAGGATCGGCAGCGTGATCGCAAGAGCAAAAATAGCCTGAAAGCTGTACAAGATCATCGGCCCGAAGATCTGCCTTACGGCCGCGAGATCGTTTGTCGCACGGGCCATCAGGTCGCCGATGCGGTTGTTGTGAAAGAAGGAAAGCGGCTGATGTACGAGCTTGGAATAAAACGTCTCGCGCATATCAAATTCGATATGGCGGGAGGCATTTATCAGCAAACGCCTTTGAAAAAACAGGAAAATGCCGCTCGCGAAATTAACTGCCAGTATGACGAGCGGATAATAAATGACCTTAGGCCAGGTTATCTCCGCACCCAGATCGTCGACCGCTTGCCCAACAAGATATGGCACGAGAAGGCCGAAAGCCATCGAAACGAGAATGCACGATATTCCGGCCAGGATCGACCATCTATAGGGCTTAAAATATCTGGCGAAGCCTTTGAGCATTTAGATCCGTGTGTAAGTCGAAAGGCCGGTTGCGATCAACTTGCCTTCTTCGTTATGCACGTCGGCGGAAACGGTAAAGATACGTTTACCGGGCCGGACGACCTTTGCCGTACATATGGCTTTTCCCGCGATGTGCGGCCGCAGATAATGCACGGTGAGATCGATGGTCGCCGTCGCTTCGTGATCTTCGAGATATGTGCGGACGGCAAATGCCATCGCCGTGTCGATCAAAGTGGCCGTCACGCCGCCGTGCAGCACACCGCTCGGCTGACGGAGATCGTCACGCATTTCGATGGCGATAACAGCCTCATTCGGGCGAATATCGATCAGCTTCATGCCTATAAGTTGAGCGAACGGCAGCTTGCCTACAGTGTCTATCGCGTGTTGTTTTCGTTCTTGCGTAATTTCCATTTATGGCTATTTTATCGGCATTTGTTTGAGTTCTTCCCAAGAGACTTTACGGTAACCTATGGGAATTTCGAACAGGCTGTCATCCGCCTCAAGCTTCACATTTCGAAGCTCAAAAACAAAGCTGGCGGGTTGATCTGCCGACCGGATCTCGTGCCTTACGATCAACGAAAGTGACGTGTCGAAATCGATCAGCGTCTCCGACGTCTGTCCCTCGATCTTGACGCGATACTTGATAATATTTCCCTCGCGACCGATCTCGTCGAACTGGGCGTGCTCGCGTTGATGTAACAGTCCGTTCGTAAGATCGCTAATGAAATCCGGTGTGGCTGATCTCGGCTCGCCTGATGGTATCTCGGCGTATACTTTTGCGTTGTGGCGGATCGAGTAGGACTTGTCAGACCTTATCAAGGTAAACGCTCTTTCGCTGCCGGTAAATGTGTCGAGCCGCCACTTTTCGTCATTGCGGGCATAGAACGTTCTTGATTCGACCGAGCCGTCGCTGCGTATAAGATCGGCCTGAAATATCGTCGGCTCTTTTGCTGCGAAAGGGGCATCGGACTTTGGCTCATTAACAAGCGCAACCGGTTCCGGCGGCGTATTTTTCCACCATCCGCAAGCCTGCGACCCAAGCGCGGCGGCCAGGATGAAGACAAAAAACCCGTTGCGATTTGACAAAAACATTCGAGAGAAACAATTTTAACATAACGATTTACGCATGGTCGCCTGAAGCAAATGAGTTTAACTAAATGGCAAGCAAAATATTTGATCGCGGGTGCCGCCATTCTGCCGATCGCACCTTTCCTATACCTTCAGGGCCAGATCACGCGTTGGAAGGTCGGGTTGCTGCCTGAGGCCGATGGGCCGGGCGGAATGTCGGGTTCCGGCGAATCGGACGTGAAACTGCTTGTGTTAGGCGAATCGACGGTCGCGGGTTTGGGTGCTCGAACGCATGAACTGGCTCTTGCGGGACAATTTTCGAATCGTCTGAGCGAAAGGCTTGCTCGGCCGGTTCGATGGACGGTGGTTGGCCGGAACGGTGTAACTGCCCGGCGGACGATCGACGAGCTTGTGCCTCTCATTCCTGACGGGTCGTTCGATTATATTCTGCTCGGCATCGGCGGCAATGATGTGATGAAGCTAAGCAGTCCGCGGAAATGGCGGCGCGATATGCTGGAGCTGCTGCGAATAATGCGCGAGCGATATCCGGACGCGGTCATTTTTATTTCAAACTGCCCGATGATCAAATATTCACCGATTCTGCCGCAGCCGATCAAGGGAATTCTCTGGAATCTTTCGAGAATGCATAACGACAATATCAGGGAATTTACCGCCGGGATGGAGCGTGTCTATTACTACCCGCAGCCCGTTGATGTGCAGTGGAAAGGCTTTTGGGCGGATGGCATTCATCCCTCCGAACAGGGCTACGCCGACTGGGCCCGTGGAATGGTCGAATATTTTAACAAGAACCATAAATGGTGACCGCGGACGACCTACTCACAACTTTGCGGCAGGCATTCGAATCACATTTCGAATGGCTGGCTGTTTATCCTGAGGGGCGGACATTTCCGCTTCGGCTTGATGAGATCGAAATAGCTGTTGAAAACGAAAAGCTTCTTGTAGGAATGCCGGGTGATAGAGGGTTTCGGCGGTGGCGGATCAGAAATACGGTGTTTGAAGACAATGAGATCCTGCTCGATCTGTCCGGCCAGTTTGGAAGCGAACACAGCGTTCGTCTGATTCCCAGAACACCGGCGGCGGAACTGGCCCGCAACATCGAACTTGCCCGATTGGTCCTCGCAAATGAGATCGCTGCTCTTGTCCAAATCTGCTTCCCCGGAACAAAGATCGTTCGCGTCGCTCTAAATGAACAGAACGGGCGGATGGCCCAGATCCTGATCGAAGGCCGGACAAAAACGCAGTCCGCCATTTTGTCAGACGTGACAAAAAATCTGACGCCGGAGAATCTGCTTTCGTCGGCCTATTTGTGGCTCGACAGGTTGAATGCGCGCAGAAAGCGTCCGGTTGAAGATCTTTGGATCGTCGGCGAAAAGAAGCAGATCCGTCCGCTGCGAAAGCTTCATTCTCTGCTCAATGAAAATGCGAAGAGCCGCGTAGTGCTAGTCGAAAAATACGAAGAGTCGGGCGAACCGGGACTTCGATATTTGGAGGCGCAAAGGATCGCTTCGTTGTGGCGGGAAAAGCCGAAAAAATTAGTGCTGCCAACCGAGATAGAACTGAGCGAAACAGCCGAAAAGATCGTCGCAATGGCGCCGGACGATATTGACGTGATCCGGTCGAAACAAGGCGAAACGCTGAGGTTTCGCGGATTGCCGTTTGCTCGAGTTCGGGCGATTTTAGGACAGGAGAGATCGTGGTTTGGTGTTTCGAATAAGCGTCGACCGCTGACGGGAGATAACCTTGACGACCTGAAAAAACTAATCGACGAGATGGCCTATTTCCGCCGGCCTGACTCGCCAAATCCACGGCACGAGTATTACCGGTCGTCACCAGAATCATGGCTGGAATCGATACTTCGCCGCAATATAAAACTGCTGGATGCGAACCTAATTCTTTCGCCGATCTACAATCAATTTCGAGCCGCGTCGGACAAGATCGATCTGCTTGCGCTTAGGAAAGACGGGCGGCTTGTCATCATTGAGCTGAAAACCTCACCGGACCGGGATATGGTTTTTCAGGCGGCGGATTACTGGCGAAAGATAGAACTGCAGCGGCGTCGGGGCGAACTGGCCAAGGCCGGATTGTTCGGCGATCTTGAAATACTGGACAAACCCGCGCTTGTCTATGCCGTCGCTCCGGCACTGAGTTTTCACCGCGACTTTGAATATTTCGCCGGAATGCTCTCACCCGAGATCGACCTCTGGCGGTTTGAACTCCACCAGGATTGGCGGAAAGAAGTTAAGGTGATCGCCCGAGTCGACAAGCCCTCTCAGTTATTAAACCGTAGATGATATTCCCTGGGATGCTTCATAACAATGAAGCATCCCAGGGACTAAGGAGTATTTATATGAAAAAAATAGGACTAATATCTATATTTCCTTTTCTGCTCATTTCGCTCGGAATATTCTATTGGTTTTCTGTTGCCGAAGGCGTCAGCGCTCAGATAGATGATGCGGAGCGAAAGAGACGTATGGATCATGACAAGAGTATTACCGATGAAAAGTTAGAGCGGGTAAGGCAAGAATCGGCGGGTATTCAGGACGCAATTGCGAAGCTTGTCGCGAATCATCTTCCGAAGTACAAGATACAATCACGATCTTTTAGTGACCCTGCAACTGCCGGCGTTGGGCGCAAGGGGCAAACCGGATTCGATATTGTTTGGAAGCGAAATGATAGTCGCGTGATGATCACTGCTACCTTTTTCTTCAATCCCGAAGAAGCAGCGGAGCGGCATACTATCGGGACAAGCCATATTTCTATGGGAGACTTTTTTCCTGCCCCTGAAATGTTCGGAAAGGAAGCCATAATCGTCAAGAATGTTCAGTTTAATAAGAGCGTGACAGATGTCGGTCTTCACTTTGTGAAAGGCAGGATGAACATAAGTGCATATATAAAGAATGATTTCCGAAAGAATCCGGTAAACGAGAAGGAACTAATCGAATTTGTTCGCACCATCGAACCGTTGCTCGTCGCAAAGGAAAATTTTGACGACTTTTAAGATCAGAGTTCCGTTGTGGCGGACCGGTTGGCCCCAAAGACGCACGCTCACATTCGTGTTTTTGTTCGGGTGAAGCGGTAGCCGATGCCTCTTACGGTTTTTAGGAATTTTGGATTGTTGGGTTCGTCTTCGATGTAGCGGCGGAGGCGGACGATGAAGTTGTCGATGGCGCGGGTATCGGTGTCTTCCTGCAGGCCCCAGACGTCTTCGAGAATACTTTTACGTGAGACGGCGGTGCCTTCGTTCTCGATCAGGTAACGCAGCAGTTTTATTTCCATCAGCGTTAACTGTATGGTTTCCTCGCCTGTTTTTAGTTCCAGATTTGCAAAATCTATAGTGCGGCCATTTATGTCGACCTTTTCGTCTGTCTTAGGGTCGGCGTGGACCTTTCTTGCCCATTCGCTGCGGCGGATGAGACCTTTTATTCGGGCGATAAAGATGTCGAGGTCGAAGGGTTTGGGCAAGTAATCGTCCGTGCCCGATTCGAAACCTTTTATCACATCTTCGGGGCGATTTAGCGCTGTGAGCATTAAGATCGGCGTAAAATTTGCGTTAGAGCGCAGGCCGGCGGCGACCTCGAAACCATCGATCCCGGGCAGCATCACATCCAGCACGATGGCGTCGTACGATGCTGCGGCCGCGAGTTCGAGCGCACGTTCACCGGTGCCGGCGATCTCTGCATCGTAGCCCTCGGCTTCAAGATTAAACCGCAGGCCGTCTGCCAAATGCCGTTCGTCTTCGACGATGAGGATCTTCATAATTTATGCGCTCGGCAGTTGGATAAGAAATGTCGTTCCGCGGCCTTCGCCTTTGCTCTCGGCCCGTATCTTGCCGCCGTGTCTGTCGATGATGGATTTTACGATGAAGAGGCCGAGGCCGCTTCCCTTGACCTTTTTTGCCGAGCCCTTGGTGACGCGGTAAAAACGCTTGAAGATGCGTTTCAGATCGGCAGACGGAATGCCGACGCCGTTGTCGCGGATGAACACATCGACCTTGCTGCCGATGCTCGACGGCTTGATCCTGACCGAGACCTTTGGCTCGTCGCCGGAATATTTAACGGCATTGTCGAGCAGGTTTACGAATGCGGTCTGCAGATCGTCAGGATCGCCAAAGACCTTTGCTTCCGCACCGGCCTCGGCAAGGCGGATCGCGCTTGGGTCGAGGTTATATCGCGAACGAACGATCTCGATCGAGCCCTTTAGCACATTAGCTATCTCTATCTCGCCCACGTTGGGCTGTTTTCTTGATTCCTTTGCGCGGCTGGCCAGCAAGACCTGTTCGACCGTGTTGAGCAGCCGGTTGCTGTCCGCGATCATAATGTCGTAAAACTCGTCACGCTTTTCCGGCGTAACTTCGCGGGTCTTTAGCGTTTCCAGATAAAGCTTTATGGACGCGATCGGCGTTTTTAGTTCGTGCGTTACGGAATTGAGAAAGGCGTCGTGCTGTTCGCTGCGGCGTATCTCGCGTACAAGGAATATCGTGTTTAGGATCAGGCCGGTGATTATCAGCGCGAAAAAAATAATGCCGAAGACAAGCAGGGCGACCTCTCTTAGATTCAGCAATATCCAGCCGACATTAAGCGCGATGGCCAGGGCGCTCAATAAAATGCCGAATATTATGAAAAAGATGGTTGTTTTACGCCGCCGCATAAATCCTTAACTCAAAATGTAAAACGGAAAACGGAAAATTGAAACTACTGGAATTTCATTTTCCGTTTTCCGCTTTGAGTTTTCAGCTTCTATTAGGCTGTTTCGTGCATCGGTTCAAGCATCGAAGTTTCGGCCTGCGTCTTTTCGCTGTAAGCGTAAACGTCTTTTGCCAGGCCTAGTTTTTCCATCACCCATATCTCCATCCAGTTGATGTCAAATTCGTACCAGGCGACGCCGTGCTTCGCCGAACGCGGATGAGCGTGGTGATTGTTGTGCCAGCCTTCGCCCCAGGTGATAGCCGCGATCAGGCCGTTGTTACGCGAATCATCGCGTGTCTCAAAACGGCGTGTTCCCCACAAATGCGTTGCCGAATTAACAAGCCAGGTGAAGTGCCAGCCGATCACGGTCTTGAGGAAAACGCCCCACAGGACCATCGAAACACCCCCGACCGCAAACAGGATAGCAGCGAGAATGAATGTCGGGACAAGATAATATTTGTTCAGCAATTGATGAAAGCGGTCGTTGGCAAAATCGGGGCAGTAACGCTGCATGGTCGCCCACGACTGGTTTTGAGCCGTGCCGCGAAATATCCACCCGATGTGGCCCCAGTACGTTCCAAAACGCGGGCTGTGCGGATCTTTTTCAGTTTCGGTAAATGCGTGATGGACGCGATGCGTCGTAACCCAGCTAAGCGGGCCGGACTGAAGAGCCAATGTGCCGATCACGCTCAGAGTATATTCAAACCATTTCGGAACTTTGAATCCACGATGGGTAAGCAGACGGTGATAGCCGATGCCGATGCCGATGCTGCCGGCAAACCACCAAAGGAAAAGGCCGACACCGAGGTTTGCCCAGCTAAAATTAAACAATGCCGCAACCGCCAGCGAGTGAAATACAATGACGCCGATAAGCGTATGCCAATTCAGCGGTTCCGATTTTTGTTGAAGTGTTGCTATTTCCTGCACAGATCTTTCTCCCCCGATCGTATTTTCTACCACCTAATAAGGCGGCCAATGTTAAAAGGCTAACAGGTTTGAGCGACCCTGAATGTAAGACTTTTGTAAGAAGTGTTTTGCGCCGTTTTTGACTAGAACACGGCACTAATATAGTGTTTGGGTTGTTAGAGACAAATCTTTTGGCGATAGCGGAGAGGCTGATGGAAAACAGTTCAGTTTCGGATAAAGTGATCCGAATTTTTTCGGAGTTCAAGAAGGTGCCTGTCGAGGAGATCAAACCGAACACGACGTTCGAGGAGTTGGGGTTTGATTCGCTCGACGGGCTCAATCTGATATTCGAACTCGAAGAAGAGTTTGACCTTGTAATTCCGGACGACCAGGCCCAGTCGATGCGGTCGGTCTCGCAGGTCGTCGAAGGGGTCGAATCTCTACTCGCCGCAAAGGGCGATCAACCGGAAGAACCTTCCTAATTCAAGATCTTCAATTTTCAATGAGAAGAGTTGTTATCACCGGCATCGGCGTTGTTTCCGCACTTGGAAACGATGTTCCCGCATTTTGGGATTCGCTATGCGCCGGGCGATCGGGCATCGGGCCGATCACCAAGGTCGATACTGCTGAGATACGGTTTAAGAACGCAGCCGAGGTTCGCGGGTTTGACGCCGCCGAGCATTTTAATGACCGGATGATGATGATGCTCGATCCGTTTGCCCATTTTGGCGTGGTCGCGGCACGGCAGGCGATCAAGGATTCGGGGATCGATCTTTCAGGCGAAATAAAGGACAAGACAGGTGTTATTACCGGATCGTGCCTTGGCGGAAAAGAGACCGAGGACGCATTCTTTTACGACCTTTACGCAAACAAGAAAAACCGCGTTCCGCCGATTGCGATACCGCGCTCGATGAGCAATTCGGTGGCGAGCCACGTCTCTATCGAGTTTGGTTTGACCGGTGCGACATTTACGATATCGACGGCGTGTTCATCGGCAAACCACGCGATAGGCCAGGCGTTTTGGCTGATACGGCAGGGAACACTCGACGCGGCGGTCGCGGGCGGCAGCGAGGCTCCGCTGTGCTACGGAAACTTGAAGGCATGGGAAGCGATGCGCGTGGTCGCGGCGGATACGTGCCGGCCATTCTCTAAGGATCGCGGCGGTATGATCCTCGGCGAGGGCGGTGCGATGTTCATGCTTGAGGAGATGGGGTCGGCAATGGCCCGCGATGCCAAGATCTATGGCGAGATCGCGGGGTTTGGGATGTCCGCCGACGCTCATCATCTGACGATGCCGCTGGCAGCCGGAGCCGCAAAAGCGATAAAAGCGGCGCTCGATGACGCAGCATTGTCGCCGGAAGAGATCGGATACATCAACGCTCATGGCACGGCGACGCAGGCCAACGACCCGATGGAGGCGAATGCGATACGGCTGGTTTTTGGCGATCATACAGACAATATTCCGGTCAGCTCGACCAAGTCGATGCACGGCCATACGCTAGGTGCGGCCGGTGCGGTAGAGGCGGCCGCGACGATTCTGGGAATGCATCACGGCGTACTGCCGCCGACCGCTAACTTTACCGAACTCGACCCGGAATGCGATCTTAATGTCATACAGAACACGGCGCTCGACACGCAGGTCGAGGCCGCGATATCCAATTCCTTCGCCTTCGGCGGGCTGAACGCCGTACTCGCATTCAAACGCTGGCACGCCTGATATTTTCCAATGGCCAAGAAAGGCAAAGCACAGATATGGCTCGAATATTCGGCGGCACGTTCGGTGCTGGGAATTCTCGGAGTCTTGCCACGCGGCGTCGCGGTCGGCATAGGCGTCGGACTTTCCAAATTAGGATTTCATTTACTTGGCAGCCTGCGGCGGACGGGAATGCGAAACCTGGAGATCGCATATCCGGAAATGTCGGTGAGCGAGCGGGCGGCAATCTTGAAGGGCACGTTTGAAAACCTCGGACGCGTGCTTGGCGAGGTGAGCCAGTTCTCAAAAACGACACCGGCAAAGATCGAACAACTGGTCGATTTTGGACTCGACGAATATTCGCAGGATCTTTACCGGAAGGTGAAGGCCGAGAAACGCGGCGTTGTGATAACGACCGGACATTTAGGAAATTGGGAAATGCTGGTGTTCGCCTTTGCGGCGCTGCACGAACCGATCAGCTATCTGGCCCGGCCGATCGACAATCCCCTGATCGAAGAACTGACGGTAAAGATCCGCACACGTTTTGGCAACCGGCCGCTGAACAAAACGAACTCAGCGATGGTCGCGATCAAAATGCTGCGCGATGGCGAGATACTCGGTGTGCTGGCCGATGTAAATGCACATCCCAAGGAAGGCGTCTTTGTTCCATTCTTTAGCATTCCGGCCTGCACGAGCGCCGGGCCGGCGATGCTGGCGATACGTACGAATTCGATCATCTTTCCTACGGTCTGCGTTTACGACCGCGAACTGAGGCGGTACAAGATCGTCCACGGACCGGCGATCGAACCGGTTTCGACCGGCGATAGGCAGCACGACATTCGCGAAACGACCGCGCTCTATACGGCGGAGATCGAAAAGATAATTCGACAATTTCCCGACCAATGGCTGTGGATACACAAACGCTGGAAAACGCGTCCGCCGGGCGAGGAGAGCATTTATGGATAAGCAAACAGAACCGCGAACCTGCGAATCATGCGGTGAAGAATTTGGCTGCGGCGTGAATGCGGAAAGCTGCTGGTGCTTTGACGTAACACTGGCCGAGGGCAGGGAAGCCGAGATAGCAAAGCAATTTTTAAACTGCCTTTGCCCGAAATGCCTGGGCAAATTCACGGTACGTCCGGCTATGGTCATTACGTACCCCGACGACCGCAAAGAAACGATCGACGGAGCCGTTCGCGTGGACACGCAGAATTATCACGAAGGAATGTTCGATTTTTACGATGCGAGCGGAAATTTGCTGACGCAGATAGAGATGGGCAGCGGAATAGAGTGGGAAGAGAAAGTCTAATGAAAACTTTGGTTCGGCCAATCGTCGTTTGGATTTTGATCGCCGCAGGCGTGGTGGCGATACTGGGCCAGCAGCGTCTGCTCGTTATCGGGGGCGGTGAGCGTCCACCCG